>CEUM01007538.1_pt1 | contig 30260 bp, 27 predicted proteins | sample 356421 | NCBI WGS metagenome assembly CEUM01 (sample SAMEA2622716, study PRJEB7988) | marine metagenome | biome: marine biome (ENVO:00000447); feature: surface water layer (ENVO:00002042); material: "saline water (ENVO:00002010), including plankton (ENVO:xxxxxxxx)" | depth 5 m
TATGTGGGTGAAAAGGTTGGAGAAATCATACAACCTCGATGAACCCGAACGCATTCTCGCTACCAGTGGCGAGAGTTTCTTTTGGGCGCGACGTTTTCTCGGGCCGAAGATGGGCCACGACGCAGCCGTCCTGTACTCTTTTTGCAGGGTGCTCGACGACATGGCGGACGGTGATATTCCGGACGGCCCGGCCCACCTTCGTCAAATCCAATCGCTCCTCAACGAAGGGAACTGGAACCAACACCCCGTCTTGAAGCACCACGCTCCCCTTGTGGAAACCTATCGTCTGCCTCACGACGTCATTGGTTCACTGGTTGAGGGACTCATGGACGATCAGGCGCCTCGAGTTCTTATCAACGACGAAGCCGCACTGATTCAGTACGCCTACAAGGTTGCGGGCACCGTCGGCTTGCTGATGTGCAACATTCTCAACAACGAAGACCCGAGAGCGAAGGCCCATGCTGTGGATCTTGGCATCGCCATGCAGTTGACCAACATCGCACGGGACGTGGTTGAAGACGCCAAGATGGGCCGACGCTACCTCCCTGGCGAATGGGTGAATCACCTCAGTCCCGAGGACATTGTGCTTGCTTCCGAGAACCCAACGGGCCACGAAGGCACGCTCATCACCCTCGCCGTTGAACGTCTCCTTGACCTTGCAGAGACGTACTATGCTAGCGGCCGAGCTGGGTTGTCCTACCTTCCATTCCGAGCGCACTTTTCCATCGGCGTGGCAGCCAAGGTCTACCGACAAATCGGCCGGCAGTTGCTGAAATCACAGGATTCCTGGCACGGGCGGCGTCAAGTCACGTCCAAAACCAGCAAGCTGTTTTGCACGGTTCGTGCAACGTCCAATCTCTTCTGGAGAATCCCTCACCCTCGCCGTCAGCATGACACGCGCTTGCACACATGGCTGAAACCGTTTCAGCAGCAAGGGGGCGGCTGGGGATGACCTCCACCCATGTCTTGGGTGATGGATGCGCATCGCTGATGTTGGCCTCCCGTGCGAACGAACTCCCAGGTCACGATGTGACGGTGGTTCAACCAGCGGCAGCACCCGAGGCCAAGGACCACATGCTGGGGTTTTGGGGGACGCCCGACTTGGCCTTTGCCACCAGACATGCTCGCCACGCATGGCCCAACTGGTCCATCATTACCGCGTCTTCCCATGCCACCCTCACGTCAACGGCTCATCCCTATCATGCCATGCACAAACTTGAGTACCTCAAGGGGGCAAAAAAGGCGGCCATAGAACACGGTGTTTCCTTCATCGATGAATCGGAGCATCACGCATCCAGCCCTTCCATGGTGTTTGATACCCGTCCTCCCCGAGCACCAACGGGCGCCATGCTCCAGCATTTTGCCGGCATGGAGGTTGAAGTTGACCGGCCTGTCTTTGACCCACAAACAGCCATCCTGATGGACTTCAGGGTTGACCAATCTCACGGCATGCATTTCATGTACGTGCTGCCCTTTTCGCCCACTCGAGCCTTGCTGGAATCAACCATGTTCAGCACCACGGTGATGCCTTCTGAGTACTACAGAGAAGCGATTGAAGCTTACCTCTTCAGGCACCACAACGCCAACATCCAGCAGGTCATCTCCAAAGAGCAGGGCGTGATTCCAATGGGCTCGCTTGGACTTCACGACCCCGCCATTCCCGGCTTGGGCGCGAACGGTGGCGCTATTCGCCCTGCCAGCGGCTACACATTTGCGTTTATTCATCAGCAAATTGAGGAGGCCGTCGAACGGGTCAAGAACGGAAAACCACTGAAGTTCACTCGGCCTCACAAGCGGGTGGACGTGTGGATGGACAGCGTGCTGCTCGCCGTCTTGCGTCATTGGCCTCAACAGGGCCCGATTTTGTTCGGTCGCATGGCGCAGTCTTTGTCGGGTGAGGAATTCATCCGTTTTATGAGCGGGAAGGCAGGATGGAGGCTTCGCTTCAAGGTCATGATGGCCATGCCGAAATTACCCTTCATTCGAGGCGTTTCGAAGATGATGTTCAGCCGACCACGCAAGGTGGTTTCATGACGGTGCTCGAGTCGTTCATCGCACTCGACACGCTCAATCTTCTCGCGCTTCTCGGCGTGGTGTTCATTGGCCTGCCCCACGGGGCCATGGACGGTGCGCTTGCCATGCATTTCGGCTGGACGAGCCGTCCTGCCATCATCGCTCTCTTCTTGTTCTCCTACATCGGACTGGCAGGCGCTGTCGTGCTGGTTTGGGTGTTCGCTCCTGCAGTCACGTTCGTGGTGTTCCTCGCCATCAGCATCTTTCATTTTGGAAGAGGCGATGCATCCTCACTCGGCGCTGGCAGAACGGCGGTAGAAAGCCTTGCTCGTGGTGGCTTGGTGATCGCTGGAATCAGCCAGATGCATCGTCCTGAAGTCGATGTGATCTTCCAGACCCTTGTGGGCAACGACACCTCCGGTGTGTGGCTTTTTCTCAACGGCGTGGTGTTGATCACCATCGGCTGTGTTGTTGAAGCGGTGCTGTTCAAAAACGCTCAAGAGCGCCTGTCCTTCGTTGTTGAACTCGGTGTTCTCTTCCTGCTCTTTTTATCCGTGCCACCGCTGGTAGGTTTCGCCTTGTACTTCTGCTTCGTCCACTCCATCCGTCATGTTTCCTCGGTGCGGAACACCATGGAAGCGACGGTGTCGAACCTTTCCATCACCAAATCGACGGCGGTATTTTCCTTCGTTACGTGGGGTGTTGGACTCGCCGTTCTGGCCCAGCAGACGTCAATGATGGAGTTGGATTCGGCGTTATTGCGAGTCGTGTTTATTGGTCTGGCGGCGCTCACTGTTCCCCACATGATTCTCGTGGACGGCCTGCTCCACCGAAGGCCGGCAGCAGCATGAGGAACGGGACAACTTGGTGTTGTCCTAAGAGCAAGCAATAAGGGCGGCTTGGGCTGACCGGAGGTTGGGGAAGTTGATGTCAGGCACCGAAGAGCGACTCAAGGACCTACGAAATCGCAAGGCTCGAAGTGAGGCTGGCGGCGGCCAAGCCCGTGTCGAGGCGCAGCATAACCGCGGTAAGATGACGGCTCGAGAGCGACTGGAACTCCTTCTTGACGATGGCAGTTTCCAAGAGATTGATGCGCTGGTTGAACACCGCTGTCGGGATTTTGACATGGACAAGAACGTCATTCCCGGCGACGGTGTGGTCACCGGGCATGGAACCATCAACGGGCGAGAAGTGTTTGCCTTCGCTCAAGATTTCACCGTCTATGGTGGCTCACTGGGTGAGATGCACGGCCTCAAGATTTGCAAGGTCCTCGACATGGCGCTCAAGACGGGGCGCCCCGTCATCGGGATGAACGATTCCGGCGGCGCTCGTATCCAAGAGGGCGTGGCGTCCCTTGGCTCCTACGCCGAGATTTTCTTCCGCAACGTCCGTGCTTCCGGCGTCGTCCCGCAAATTTCGGTCATCATGGGTCCGTGTGCAGGCGGTGCAGTGTACTCGCCGGCCATTACCGATTTCGTCATCATGGTCGACCAAACGGCCCACATGTTCATCACCGGTCCCGAGGTGATCAAGACGGTCACCAACGAAGTGGTCAGTTTCGAAGACCTCGGCGGTGCAGCCACCCACGGCTCGAAGTCGGGCGTGTCCCACTTTACGGCCAGCGATGACGAACACGCCATTCAGATGGCTCGAGACCTCTGTGATTTGTTGCCGCCCAACAACCTTGAGCGCCCGCCGATGAAGAAAACCACGGACAGCAAGGACCGTTCGTGCGACGCCCTTGACAGCATCATCCCCGATGACCCGGCCAAACCGTACGATGTACTGGATGTCATCGCTGAAGTGCTGGACGATGGTGGTTTCATGGAAGTTCAAGCCGACTGGGCTCAGAACATCGTGGTCGGGTTCGGTCACCTCGGTGGCCACACCGTCGGTGTGGTTGCGAACCAACCCAAGGTCCTTGCTGGCTGCCTTGACATCGATGCAAGCGACAAAGCCGCCCGCTTCGTCCGATTCTGCGACGCGTTCAACATCCCTATCCTGACCTTTGAGGACGTTCCCGGTTTCCTTCCCGGAACAAACCAAGAATGGGGTGGCATCATCCGCCACGGTGCGAAACTCCTCTACGCCTTTGCCGAAGCCACCGTTCCCAAACTGACGGTCATCCTGCGCAAGGCCTACGGCGGTGCTTACGACGTTATGTCGAGCAAGCACATTCGAGGCGACTACAACGTCGCCTGGCCGTCGGCTGAACTCGCGGTGATGGGTGCTGACGGTGCGGTGGAGATCATCCATCGGCGACGCATCGCCCACGCTCGAAACCCAGAACAGGAACGAGAGCGATTGACGGAGGACTTCAAGGATACCTTTGCCAACCCGTACAAGGCCGCTGCCCTTGGCTACCTTGACGATGTCATCGAACCCAATCAAACACGTCAGCGATTGAGCCGTGCGCTTGAGATGTTGATGGACAAAGAAGAGCTCCGGCCTGCACGGAAGCACGGCAACATTCCACTCTGAGGTGCAGACATGAGCCAAGACATCACCGAACTGATGATGGCGGCCATCGCTGCCGTCATTGCGGAGACGCAAGCGGACGGCGACGACCCCGCACAAGTGGCCCGCCAGCCCGGTGCAGCATGGTCCCAAGACCACCGTCGGCAAATGACGGGAAAGACGTCGTTGATGAACGCACGAGCAGGACGCTCGCCCTGGAGGTGAACCCATGACAGATACCCGAAAAGTCATCGTGAACGGAACCGAATACGAGGTTGAACTGGAAGGCGAAGGCACCCAGTGGAAGGCCACCGTCGGCGGTCAAACCTTCGACATCGAAATGCCCGAAGCAGCGGTGGCCGCCAAGCCTCGGCGTTCCGGCGGCCGAAAGAAGAAGAAATCTGGTACGGTTTCCGCCAACATTCCAGGAAAGGTGGTCACGGTTGAGGTTGAGGAAGGCCAAGAGGTCAGCGAGGGACAGGTCATCTTGATCCTTGAAGCCATGAAGATGCAAAACGAGATTCAAGCCCCGGTTTCAGGGACGGTCGTTTCGGTGCAGTGCAGCGAAGGGGAAGCCATTGAGGCCAACGTTCCCCTCGTGGTGATTGAACCAGCCGCAACCGATGACGAGGACTGAAGTTCGTGCCGTTTGAGAAAGGGTTAATGTAGCATCATAGAGAGTTGATATCATGGACGGCAAGCCGGTGTGCGACTTCCCTGGATGCGGCGAAGAGGGCACCATTGTCTCTCGCCTTTCTCCCGAGGGTTATCTCGTCGCCACGGGAAAGAAAGCCTACTCGTTCCGTGAAGCTTACCGCCGATTCCACTATTGTTCCAAGCACCACGACGAACTCATGAACGGCGTTTGGTCCCGTGTCAGGAAACCTGACGACAAAAGCGACGGCCACGTCGCTCCGACGGCTATTTGATGCCCGCCCCGGCGGCGCAGGCGTGATATACTTCCGTTCTGTGGTAGTTTCATGCACGTTACCGACGATGCCACGTCCAAGACCACGTCCACTCTCGTCAGCCTGATGATGGTCGTTTCCGTCCTTCTCGTGAGCGCCACACCTTCTGTTTCGGCCGTTGGCCCGAATCAAAACGACCTAAACTCGGGTGGGGATTTGCCCGACAACACGAGTGTGAACATCACCAACTACATCTTCTCGGGTACGTACACCGGCTCGGGTGAACTTGATTATGGCGATGACAACGATTACCTTCGTGTCGCCTTGAACAGCAACCAGGGCCTCTATGCATCACTTTCCTTCCCCTCGACCACCACCTTTGCCAACGGTACAACGGTTTCGAACGACTTTGATCTCGTCTTCTATGACAGCCAGCTGAACTTCATGGACGAGTCGTGGGCGAACAACCCAGAAACGCTGAGCACCAACAGTTCGAGCACGGGTCACGGCGGTATGGTTTACATCCAAATCCTCCGCTTTGACGGCGCGGGGACGTGGAACCTTACCCTCTCCAAATTCACCGTGAGCAGCGGGACCGGTGGCGGCGGAAACGGCACCGGTGGCGGTGGCGGCTCCTCGGTGGCCAACTGCACTGGAGCGGGTACGTTGACCTCCGATATTCTCGAGCCAAACGACGCCACGACCACGGCCACCCAGGCCTCGCTTCTCCCTCTTTCATGCACGGGGCTCTCCATTCACACCACCACGGATCAAGACGTCTTCGAAGTTGACATGATCGCTGGTGTTACCTATTACACCAACATCACGTTCACGCACCTGAACGGTGACATTGATACAAGGTGGAACACAGCCACGAGCGGTTTCCTGTCAAGTTCAGCGAGCACGAGCAACGTGGAATCCATGCAAGTTACAGCCCTCGTCAACCAAAGCACCTACATTGAAGTGTACGGCTGGTCGGGCGCCACCAACGTCTACGACATTGAAATCACCACGGACAATCCCGGCGGCGGTCAAGCGTTCGAATCCGTTGATGTTTCCATCATCAACACCTCGCACGCCACCTTGGACTTCTCTGGCTTGACCAACGGCACGACCTACAACTACAACTACACGTACGGGCAACTCCACCTTGACGATGATGAACACTGGGGCATGACGACCAACGGGACCTTCAACGCCACGGGCACCACCCACAGCATCAACATCACCACCATGGCCACCCACAACGAATCGTCGTTCCTCGTGAGAGCCACCCTGTTCGACGCCACGGGCGCCGCCCTCAACACCGACACGGACGAACTCTACATCGAAATGGTGGAAATTGAAGCTACTTCCTCGACAACGGGCGAGATTGAACTGACCAACCTTTCAATCGGAACTGCCTACGACGTTGCCTGGATTGTCATTGATTACGACGAGTGGCAAAGCAACTTCACCGTCTCAAACGATGTTGATGCAGCCATTGCCCACGCACTGATTGACGAGGACATGTGGTCGCTGACGCCAACGACATCGTCCATGTCCTACCAGATCAACTGGACGGGACCGACCACCATGAACGACCACCTCTTCTTCGCCTATCTTGCTCCCAACGGTACGTCGGTGAACCTGAGCGATAACGACAACATGACGGGCCTGCACTTCGACGACTTCGTTCCGCAACTCCCCAGCTTGGTGATCGCTTCCTACTCGGCCAGTTCCACGGCCAGCACCAACAACGTTCAGGCAGAGGGGCTGGATTTGGTCGTCGGTGATAGCTACCAGTACCAGTACCGAGTAACCGATGCCGGCGGGGCCAACCTCGCCACGTCATCCATGACCTCGTTCACCGCCACGGCGCAAAACATGAGCATCCCCACGTTCACCTACGCAACGCCCAACGCTTCGGGCACCTACTGTGTCAATATCGATCTGTTTTCCAACGTCTCGGTCCAACTCATCGGTGACCAAGACTGCTTCACGCTCGTGCAGGACGACGACAACGATGGCGTGGCCAACGAAGCTGACCAGTGCCCGAACACGGCGGCTGGGGCGACCGTTGACCAAAACGGATGTGCGCTCTCCCAGAAAGACTCCGATGGTGACGGCTACAACGATGACGTGGACGCCTTCCCAACCGACGGCACGCAGTGGTCTGACATGGACGGCGACGGCTACGGCGACAACGCCAGCGGCAACATGGCCGATGCCTTTCCCACCGACAGCACGCAGTGGTCCGATGCTGACGGCGACGGCTACGGCGACAACGCCAACGGCAACTACCCCGATGCCTTCCCCACCGACCCGACGCAGTGGTCCGACGGCGACGGTGATGGCTACGGCGACAACGCCAGCGGCAACAACCCGGACGCATGGCCCTCCGACAGCACGCAGTGGAAGGACAGTGACGGCGATGGCTTTGGCGACAATCCAACCGGCACCAACGGCGACGCGTTCCCCAACGATGCCAGCCAGTGGTCCGACGGTGATGGCGACGGCTACGGCGACAATCCCAACGGAACGACTCCCGACGCCTTCCCCTCCGATGGAACGCAGTGGGAAGACGGCGACGGTGATGGCTACGGCGACAACCCTCAGGGCAACAACGCCGATGCGTTCCCCGATGATGCTTCACAGTGGTCTGACAGCGATGGCGACGGCTACGGTGATAACCAGGCCGGCACCACCCCTGATGCCTTCCCCAACGACTCGACTCAGTGGTCCGACACCGATGGCGATGGGTACGGCGACAACGCCGCTGGCCTCAATCCAGACGACTTCCCCAACGACGCCACGCAGTGGCGTGATGCGGACGGTGACGGCTACGGCGACAACGCCAACGGCAACAGTCCCGATCTGTGTTTGAACACCCCGGCCGGTGAAGCCGTCGACGAGAACGGTTGTTCGACCTCCCAACTCGACGCTGACATGGACGGCGTGAACGACGCCAACGACGCATGCCCCAACACTCCCGCCGGTGAGACCGTCGACAGCGTTGGATGTTCCAGCAGTCAGGAAGATGCCGACAACGACGGCGTGATGGACGCCTTCGATGCCTGCCCCAACACACCGTTGGGTGCCGTGGTCGACGCCGCAGGTTGCGCTACAAGTCAACTCGATACCGATGGTGATACCATCACCGATGACCGAGACCAATGCCCAACCACGACGATGGGTGAGCCGGTCAACGGCGTGGGCTGCTCCGCCACCGAGCGGGACACCGACGATGACGGTGTCATGGACGCTTACGATGTCTGCGACAACACGCCGTTCTCTGAAGTGGCAGACGCCCAGGGTTGCTCCGATTCGCAAAAGGACAGCGACGGCGACGAAATCACCGATGATGTCGATAACTGTCCCGGAACTGAAAACGGACTGAACGTTGACATGCTCGGCTGCGCAACCAACCAGCGAGATGCTGACAGCGACATGATTTCCGACGCCGAGGACATCTGCCCGGTGACACCCAGCGGCGAGCAAGTTGACGCCCAAGGCTGTTCGGATTCGCAAAAGGACGAGGACAACGACGACATCGCCAACGACAAGGACCTGTGCCCTGACACCCCCGTGGCCCTTTCGGTTGACATTGACGGCTGCGCTGAGCAGCAGAAGGACGATGACGGCGATGGCCTCAAGAATCACGTCGACGATTGTCCCAACACTCCAGAAGGTGAACTCATCGACCCTGTTGGTTGTGCGCTGGTTCAACTCGATTCGGACGGCGACGGTGTGAACGATGCCGAGGACGCCTTCAAGTTCGACGCCAACGAATCGGTGGACACCGACAACGACGGTATCGCTGACCGCTGGGACGCCTACCCAGAAGATCCAACTCGAAGCCAGGCCGAGGTTGAGGACAGTGGCAACGGCATGGTCTACGCAGTGATTGCCTTGCTTTTGGTCGGCCTGCTGGGCGGTGGAGGCTACTTCTACAATCGCAAGCAGGACATCGCCACGAGTCCCTTTGCAGACGCCATGGATCAAATGGACACTGCCACGGAGCAAAACATGGGTGGAAGCGACAAAACCCTTCCTTCCCTCGAGAACGCCGAGCCGCAGCAGTGGGAAGAAAACGGAGTGCATTGGTCAAAGGATACCAACGGCCAGTTGTCGTACTACGATGCTGCTTCAGGCGCTTGGGTTCCATACGAAGGCTGAGCCTTGGTGCAGGAAGAACCGTAATAGAGGGACGACGAAGTCTCCCAAGCATGGGCGAGAACGGTGAGTTCTGGCGTTTAGCTCAGGATTTCATGGAATCCGAGACCACCGTTGATGAGTTGCCGGTTTCCGAGCCGCCCGTCACCGAGGCGGCTGAAGGTTCAACCAATGTTGTGGCCGTCACGCAACGCTTGACTCCCGGGTCGCCCGGTGGCTTGGTCGCCCTTGCTCTCGTTGGTGTTCTGGTGGTCGCATCGGTGATCTCGGTTGCTCTTTGGAGCCTCTCGGATTACGACCCCAACGACGTGGATGGGGACGGCATTGCCAACGGTGTTGACGATTGCTATGACGGCTTTACCGAATGGACCTCCAGCATCGCTCTGGACCATGACGGCGATGGTTGTCATGACGCAGAGGAGGACGGAGACGACGACAACGATACGGTTCCCGACGAGGGGGATGCCTGTCCAACCGGTGAATCGGGTTGGTTACCGACGGCAGCAACGGACCATGACGGTGATGGTTGTCATGACGACCTCGAAGACAGCGACGACGACAACGACAATGTCTCCGATGAGCTGGATGCGTTCCCGCTGGATGGAACCGAGTGGCAGGACACGGACAACGACGGCGTTGGGGACAACAGCGATGCGTTTCCCGATGACCCCTCCGAACAGTTGGACACCGACGGTGACGGGTGGGGCGACAACAGCGATGTTTTCCCTTGGAACGGCGCTGAATGGTCCGATGCCGATGGTGATGGATTGGGAGATAACGCCGACCCGGATGACGACAACGACGGGGCCCTCGATGAAAACGACCTCCACCTTGGCAAGGACATTGGCGTCCAGATTCGCCTCGAAAACTTCACCCTTTTCGATGCCGTTGATTTGTTCTCAGACAGGGGGCAAATTCGATTTTGCATTTCCGTGAACAGCGGTTGGAACGGGTGCATGAGTCCGTATGAATCCGATTTTATCATCGGGGAAAGGCGGGATGTCGGCATCAATTCCTCCTACAATTTGGACGAATCAATCCGTTATCATTACGTCAACATCTCCATCATTGATTGGGACCCACTCTTTGATGATGACGTGGACATCCACCCCGATGAGGGTGTCCTCACCTATTCTGCAGTGTATGACAGCCTTGCCACTGAGCAGAACCTTTCCTTCGTGGCCAACGGTAGCGGTGATGGCGACGCAGGTTCACTGGAGTTCTCACTCGAACCGTTGGACTATCTTGGGATGACCAGGGTCGAATATTATTGGAATTTTGGCGGCCAAACCCACGGCATTGACATCACCACCACCCACGCCGACTACCTCATGTACCGCAACATGAATCATGCCATTGACTGGACGAACGCCTACACAAATGCGGACATCATCCCCCAATACGCAGCGTTCTCAACACCGAACGATGCCACGGTAAAAGCCACGGCTGACCAACTCCGGGCAGATGCAATCGCCAACGGCTATACTTCGGATGTTGATATTCTACGGTACATCTATGGCTTCGTCGGTAAAATACAGTATGCCTACGACATCGACACCACCAACTTTTCTGAGTATCCCAAATACCCTCTTGAGATGTTGATTGACCGCAGCGGTGATTGTGAGGATTCCAGTGCGTTGTTCATCAGTTTGGTAGAAGCCCTTGGGTACGATGCCGGTTTAATGTTGGGCAGCGTAAAGGCGACCGAAGACGATGAATGGGGCGGCCACGCTTGGCCTGTTGTTGCCTTGGACAACCACGAAGGTTGGAGCATCAATGGCGTGGGGGAAAAGGCCAATTTGACCTATTATTTCGTGGAATCGACCGCCTATTATGAGGGGTCAAGCGACATTGGTGTCAACCCGTGGTACGAGATCAAAGACGAAGCCTTCTTCGATGTTGAAGAATAGGATTCGAGCGAATCACGTCAACACTTCGAGCAGGCGGTCCTGTTCAACCGCCATGCGCAGTTCCATCGCGATGCGTCGTCCACTCGACATGGGTTTTCGCCAGGTTGCGTTGCCGTAGGGGTGGCCGACACTCACGTGAACGTTGGTGCCGCCACCGAGGCGGGGGGCGACGTCGTAGATGTAGTAGTTCATGTCCTTGTCAATGCAGGTTTGGAGGCAGAACGGACCGATGATGCCAGGGTCGTAGTGCTCCTTGCTGGCCTTGATGAATTTCTCACCGAGCTCAAAGGCCTTCTCAAGAAGCGACTCCCTGATGGTGGCTGTGTTGTGGCCGACCACGGTCATCTCGGGGATTTGCTGGTGAATCGGCATGGTCATTTGCTGAGGTGCCGGGAGGCGAACATGACCGTCGAGTGAAGATTCGAATCGCCAGTCAACGCCGAGGAGTTCAAGTCGCTCACCTTCTTCTGCCAGAGGGCTGTAAAAGAAGTTCAAGTTGAACACGGGGCCGATGACGTAGCGCTCAATTCGAGCGCCGTCAAGCGAGGCTTGGTCGATGACGCCTTCGGCGAGCAAGGCGGCGGATTTTTCCTGGTATTCCTTGTACGAGGCACAGGTGAAAAAGCCACGCTCGAGTTTCTTCTGGGCGTGATGGAGTTTGACGATGACCAAGCAGTCGATGTCCTCTGGACTGTCGATCTTCTCGGGGTAGGGTAGGCCAGCTTTCTCAAGAATCCAGTAGTAATCTTGGTCCTCAGTGCGCTCTTCCATTCGAAGCATGTTCCTCGAACCAAACATGGGGACTCGGAAGTTCTCCTCAATGTCGCCAATGGCCGAGTAGGAGGTGAACGAACGGTTGGGGATGTAAATCACGTTTCGCTTCCGCATCTCATCTTGCATGTCGGGGGCCAACACGTCGTTGAACTCTTTCAGGACGATGGCCTTGTCCACCATGCCACGAACGACACGACCCGATGAACTGCGTTGGGTTTTGAAGTAGTTCGCGTAGGTCTTGTGGCGTCCTTCTTTGCAGTAGGCCACGGTGGGGAAGCCTTCCTCAATGGCGCCATCGCAGATGTCAAGGGCGGAATGCGAAGCGGTCATCCCGATGCGAAGTTTCAATCGGTCGTATTCCTCAACGATGGAGGCGATATCGGATTGGTCAATCATGCACGGCACGTCCAAAGTTTGTCCTGCAACGGGGGTTTTTGATGTATCCGCTGGGTTTGGTTCAGTCAAACCGCTGGAGTTGCATCAGTTCCTCGGTTGAGAGCGTTTCGCCTGCGAGCAGCTTGGCCATCAAATCCTGCGTCTGATCGCTGGCTGCAGGGCGCTGGCCTTCGCCGGCACTGGCACCGCGCATGGCGCGCAAGATGTCCTGAATGGAATGCAGACATCGAAGCGAGACGATGTAGAGGCTGTGTTCTTTGTCGGCTTCCTTCTTTGAGGTGCGAAGTTTCCGATGAGCAGCTTCGGCTTTCTCTCGCTGACGGTCAACCTCTGCGTTCCACTGGAGCATGTTGTCGTGGGCAGACTGAGCAGCCTCAGCCGCTTCTTTCACGGCGTTGTGAGCGGCCTCTTGAAGGGCGATGGCCTCTCGAAGTTCACCGCTGCCCTCTGCGCTTTCAGTGGCTTGCTGGGCTGCCTTCAAGGCCTTTCGCTTGGCGCTGAGTTCCTTCATTTTCTTGAAGTACTTCCGCTCGTTTTTCCCTTGGTGCTTGCCTTGCTCAAATTCTCGCTCAAGGCGTTCCATGGTGCGAGTGAGGGATTGAACCGTGTCTGGGCGAATGGGGCGTCCTCGGCGGTCAAATTGCTGCGGCTGTTCTGGTTGGTCAGCTCGCATGGCTTCCTTGGCTTCACGGACGACCTTGTTGGCATCCTCGCGCTCTCGCTTCTTCTCGCGGACCATCTCGTTCATCTGGTCACGAAGGTCGCGTTGTTCTCGAACTTGGACGATCAACTCTCTGACCTCGTTGTTGAGTTCGTTTCGGGTGCCGGTGTATTGCTTGGTTTTCTCGTTCCAATCGTCTCGAATTTCACGGTGCTGGGTCGCTTTCTTGTCAACCATTTTGCGTCGTTCATCGAGAAGATCTTTGAGTTCTGCCATGCTTCATCTCACCTGGTCTGGGGAGGATTCCCATCCTCCCGCATGCTAGCGACCCACCTCCCCCATTTAATCCTTCATGGGCGACTCGTCCGTTGTTTTCCTCGCCATCATGCAGGCCATTGGAGTTCGTTGATGGTACGACGAACCAGACCGAGGTTGGAACGCCGGTCGCATTTCACGGCCAAGGTTCGTGGTGAAACCGGTGACAGGATGAGGTACCCGTTCTCCATGACCAGTGTGGTCGTGGCGTCGTTGGCTGATGATTGCACCAACGTTCGCCAACGCTCAATTTCGTCGCTTCCCGCTCTCGGTCCTGTGGCATACACAACGAAGCCATCTCGGTCAACGAGGTGAACGGACACCACGCCTGAGAGGCTCGTCAACGGTCTCAACAGCCCCTCAATCATGATGCTGAGACCTGCACTTCGGTGAATAATTGTTCTCAAAGGTAGGGCGAGGTCAGTGGCCCTCGCATCATGTAGCCCAAGCCCGACTGGTAGTAGCCGTTGAGTTCTTGTTCGATGCTCAAGCCACGTCGTTGGTAGAATCGCTGTGCTCCCTCATTGGAGGCCTTGACCTCAAGTTGAACCCGCCTGAATCCCTTCTTCCAGGCCTCGATGTTGAAGCGCTTCCACGCCAGATCGCCCCAACCTTGGCCTTGATGCTCGCTGGCCACGACAAAGGCAGCCACCCTCACGATGTCGTCCATGAACGGTGTGCCGTAGAACACCCCGTGGATGGTTCGGGGTTCGTTTTCGTCCAAGTCAACCAAGACGAGGTTGCCGTCCCAGACCGGTATGGGGAGGTGGCGGACGGACGCTTCGGCGTAGCGCTCTCCCGTTTCGTGTTTGAAGAGTTGAATGACTTGGCTCACGGCTGCTGAATCGTAATCAAGCGGGCGCAGACCCGGAACCCATGCCATGGTGGGCATGCATTCACCGCCGAGGGTTGGAAGGCCGCCGTTTTCCTCTTCGTGGTGCGGCCTTTCGCATGCTTGGCTCGCGCTTTCCCTTTGGTGAAGTCGGGGGTGTGGCGGCCTGTGTCACATCCGTAAGGCCACCGTGCTCAAGCATGGCAGCGAACTCTTCCATCGAAAGTGCTTGGCCGGAGAGCAAGCGCTCGTTCATCTCTGGCGTAGGTGGTGGGAGTGGTTGGTCCGGGCCAGCCTGGTGTTTCTTGAGGTAGGCACGCAACCGTCCTGCTTCGTTTCGAAGGCCCTTGGCTGCTTCACGTGTCTGTGTGATTTGTTGAGCCAGCCTCCGGTCGTTTTTGTTCACCGACTTGATGGTCTCAAGCAGGTTCAGTCGTGTTCGGTTTACATCCGAGAGCATGGCTTGATGTTCATTGTAGATGGACAGCATGGTCTGCAATTCAAAGAAACGGGCAAACATTTCCATTTCTTGAGCAAGACTCAACCCGTCATCGGTCGTGAGTTTGGTGTAAAAATCCGTCAAAGTGTTGGCTACGCGGTGGCGGGGAACAACCAACCGCTGAACAAGTTCGTCTCTGATCTTGATGGCTGCATCAAACGCTTTCTTTTGCTGTATGGCGAGTTGAACCAACTCGTCGAGAGCGTCGTGCTTAACCTCTGGGGCTGTGGTAAGCTTGTTCACGGCGAATTTGATGGTCTCGGAATGAAGTTTCTTCTGCACATGGAGACCAACAAGCGTCTCCTCTGCCTCGCTAAGACGTCCGATGACCTGTTCGTACATCGCCTCAACCTCGGTTGTTTCAAGCGGCGCTAGGTCGTCAAACACCGAGGACGAACGCTTGGTCATTGGCCGTCCTCCTCGTTGCGACGCTGCTTTTGCTTGGCATAACTCGATTCGCCACCTTCATTCAGGCGTTCTGCATCCTCAAGGAGGTGCCCCCATCCGCCCTCACCCATTTCAGACCAAAATTGGATGGCCTCTTCTGAATCCTTGATTGCATGTTTGACCTTCTTTAACCGAGAGTCCGTTCGACGGCGAAAGGTTTCGTGTTCATCGTACACGTTTCGTGCCTTCTCAAGCACTGAATGGTGTCCTTCATCGGGGTTTTCCACTGCTTCAAGTTGTTTCAAGGACGTTCTGGCATCATTGGCAAGTTGGTACGCACGGTTGTTCTCTTCCGTCCGCTGTTCAAGGGTTGTGGGGAGCGAGGATGCAGCGGCTGCTCGCCGCTTGAGAATGGAGGCGACGAGCGCTTCGGGCGTCACCGTCAGCAAATCCTTCGCCTGCATCGTTTCGGGGTGATTCATCAACGTAAAAGAAACAACCCCTTGCCACACCTACGGGCGAGAAGGTGAAGAACCACCACATTCAGGGGGTGGTATGGGAGGTGGAACAAGGCTCGAACGGCAACGCAGCCTTCTCCTTGTTCTGGTCCTGACGCTCCCCTTGCTGACCCTCGCACAGGCACAAGGTGGAGCGGTGTTGATCGACGAAGACTCGTTTAGTCTGGTCGACGGCGACACCTTTGAGGCCGACTCAGTTTCGGCGACACTTGAACTCAACGAGGTCTTGGGTTCCTCAGCCAACGTCTCAATCACCCTCTTGGTCCAGACCTTGGACGGCGAGCTGTTGAGCAATCAAACCCAAGCCGTCTCAGAGTTGTTGGCCGGCGAAGTACGAAACGTATCGGTGAGTTTTACCGGCTTGCCCTACGGGCACAGTGTTCTCATTGCAACCCTGACCGGTGAGGTTGGGTCGAACAACAGCCAACTCGTGGACACCGTTTCAGCGACCGTGCAGCGTCTCCGTCCCCTTGCCATCACGCTTGGAGGTCTTGGAAGCGTCGTACCCGAAGGCGTCGATGCCAACGGACAGCCCACTGGCAACCTCAGTTTGCACGACGGCGACCGTTTGGCGCTTGAATTTCCAGTGATCAACAACGGTGATATCAATTGGACCGGCGGAGCCACCGTTGAAGTCCTCAACGGCGCATTGCATGAACTCGTTTCGTTTGACAACCTCACCGTCATCGCCTCCTCTTCGCTGGTGGTCCGAGCGGAACCCTCGTTGGTTCTCACAGAAGGTGACATCCACTGGTGGGTCAACCTCACCGGTGACGTGGGGAATGAGCCCGGAACACACGCCCTGAACGGTTCGTGGACGGTCGGCCCACCACCCTTGCCCGTGTTGACCGGTCTCCTCACCTCAGATGCCGAAAGCGTTCAGGCGGGTGACGCGCTCACGTTTTCCCTCACGGTCTGGAACAACGCAAGCGTGGCATTCTCCGGTGAACTCTCCTGCATGAACGAGGCAGAGACCTTGTTTGAGAGTGAAGGTTTGGTGTTGGCATCAGGTTCCTCATTGAACTGGAGTTTCTCAACGTCTGCAAAACCGATGACGGTATCGTGCATGTCCACCGGTGGCAGAGTCGCTACAACCTCGTCGCTCCCAACCGGCATCAACATCGACATGCCCTCGGCGGTGTTCGAGTCGGCCGGCTCAAGCACACCAACGCTCTCTGGCGGCCCTTGGCACAAAGGTGACGATGTTTCAGCCAACCTTTTGCTTCGAAACACGGGGGTGGAGGAGGGGCGAGTACGATTGGTCCTCAACGTCGGCTCCTCCCTTCGTCAAGGAGAATGGGTGGTGCTGGAGGATGGTTCAGCAGGTGAAGTGTCCGCCAGCTTGCAATTTGTCAGCGATGGACCACAAAGCATCATGTGGTCATTGGAAAGCGATAACGGTTTGATTGCCGGTATGTCAAGCGGAAGCATCTCTGTTGCTGTTCGCCCACAACAATCCGTCGCCATCGGCATTGACGATGTGAATTCTACGACGGAAGACGGCACGCAATTTTCCGTAGCGCTCACGCTTGATGAAGGGGTGGACAGAGAGGTGTTGCTCCAAGTTGGTTACGAATCCGGCGGTGCGACTGTTTTCCTTCAGGAAAACAACCTTGTCCTTCAGCAAGGCCTTCACACGCTGGAATTCACGCTCGGTGATGTCGAGGCCGAGCGTGTGGTGGCCCAAGTCACGCCCGTTAACTGGCTCATCGGTCCTGGTCCCTTGGTTTCGACGGCTGCTCTTCCCGACGAGGCCACGCAATTTTGGGTGGAGTTCTCGGCCGTCACCGACCCCATTCGACCGGTGGTTGGCGATGAGGTCCGTCTAGAATTGAACCTCCGTCAGTCCGGACCCTATGCTTCGGCGACGGGCGATGTTTGGATTGTCGACGCCTACGGCACCCAACTTGCCAAGGTCACCTCGCCTTCTTGGAATGATGCAGATCAAACCACCATCGCGGTCTCTGTCGTATGGCCAAAAGGAAGCACGGTGGGCCTTCAGGTCATGTGGCAAATCAACGGCGAGGTGGTGTCTGCGGAGGCCACCTACGTCTCAGGTGAGGTCGTTGCTGAGACCAACAATGCCTGGCCGCTGGCTGCCATCGGATGGGGGCTTGCCTTGGGAACTGGCATCGTCTTGGTGCTCCGGCTCCAATCTCGAACCTCCGCGTTGCCCAAAGGGTCCAACACCCCACGGGCTTCCAAATCTTCGTCGAAGGCTTCACCAGCGCCGGAGGAAAAACGAGAGGTCTCATGCCCTGAGTGCGACCGCAGGCTTCGTGTCCCTGTCAGTTATGCAGGCTCTGTTGGTTGTCCCGATTGCAGTCACAAGTTTGCCGTCGAAGCGAGTGCAGCTCCACCATCGAGTACCCCGGCCACCCAGCCGGAGGATGACGAGGTTGAGGTGGTGAATGAACAGCCCGAACCTCTTCCGGCCAAGATTGAAATCGGTTGCCCCGAATGTTCCCAAACACTCAGGATACCTCGGTCATACGAAGGGTCGGTGCGTTGCCCAGCATGCACCCATGTGTTCAAATCTCAGGACGGTACACGTTCGGCGTGAGGGAAGAGCATGGTCGGCCACTTCCAAGAATTTGAGGATGAATACCTCGAAATGATGTATGAATTTCATGAGGCGGAGCCTGGAGGTGTGGTTCGAACAGGGGACTTGGCAGCCAAACTTAGCGTCAGTCCTGCCTCGGCCACGGAAATGGTCCAGCGCCTTGCTACCCGTGGCTTTTTGGAATACATTCCGTACAAAGGGGCACGATTAACATCCCAAGGTTTGACCCACGGACAGAAGATGAAACGTCGCCATCGGCTTGCCGAAGTCCTGCTGGACATGCTTCCCTACGACGGTAACCCGCACGAGACCGCATGTCGCCTTGAACACGCCATCGATGACGACATGGAGGTTGCCCTTTCGAGGCTCATCACCGAAGATACCCTTGATCCAAGTGGACGGACGATTCCTGAGCCTACCGCTGACATCCTTGCGAGGTTGCAGACCGGTCAGATGAATCATTCGTTGGGTGACATGGACGTAGGTGCTGCAGGCCGCCTTTCCATGCTCTTGCTTCCCGCGCATGAACTTGCAACGCTGAACAAGCATGGATTCGCCGTCGGCGCACGGCTTCACCGCACCACGAACGGTTTTACTCTTGAGAATGGGTGGACTGCACAACTTTCCGACACGGCGATGCAGTCCGTTTTTGTTGAAATTGAAACGCCTTCGGTGTGAACACTTTAGAACACGCCTCCTCATCCCCTACCATGGCAGATGTGGATTCACCGGAGGTTGAGGAAACCGAAGGCGAAACCGATGTGGGAGAAAAGAGCGGTTTTGGTTTCCAATTGTCGGAATCCATCGTCCATGCCATCGACTCCCAAATCGTCAGCTCCGGTCTTCGACTCATCATGTTCCTGCCGGCCTTTGCCGCACTGACGTTTTTCATCAGCTGGGCCTTTGCCCAATCCTCGCCTGCGTTCTGGAAGGACAACATTGAGCCAAACCTTGGCCTTGGGTTTTCAACCTTCATGGTAAGCTTGGGGTTCGTCGTGGTGTTGGGGTACATCCTCGCTGTGGGCTTCCACCGCTACCGGGTGAGCATTTCGCTGGCTACGTTTCACGAGCGGGTGGAAGCCTCCAACGACCAACATCGTTCGGTCCAATCCCTTCACGGCTACGACGGCTTGCTCTACCAACTCCAAACCTCAATGAGTCATCACACCAAGTCGCTGTTGCTGGCCGTCATGTCAGCGTTGACGCTCATCGTGGTGTTTTGGTATGGAACCGGCTCCATTTACGGGAACCTCTTCCTTCTCGTGGCAGCTTCCTTCCTGCTTCTTTCCGTCGGCCAACACCTCCCTACCCGCAGCACACCGTTCAACATGGTTGAACAAACGGGCTTGCTTCCAGCCTACACGCCCCCGGTCCACCCCTCGACCTTGAACATGGTTTTCAACGACCTCATCAAGACCCACATGGATCCACTGCTTCGCTCCCAATACGATGAATACACCAAAGTGCTGGAAAGCACGTTCAAGCGAGGCATCGACCGAAGTTTCGCTCATGAGAAATTCCTGATGACACTTTACCGGCACGCGACCGGTCTTGACCGAAAGACGCTCGAGTCAGAGATGGGCGAGATCCTGACCAAGAAGGGCATGGAACACGTGTTCTCCCACGAAACCTTCACCCTCGAGGCTTGGTTGGTCCTTCTTGGCTTAATCAATCAGCGCTGTCCAGCCTTTTTCCGAATGGTTGACCGGCTCAAGCAAGACTTGGAAGGCGGTCGCGAACCCGCCATGCCCGACCTGATTTTCGAGGTGGACATGGAAAACGTCGTCACCGACAAAGCAAACCTGTTCACCCTCTTCCACAACCTTTCCAACAAGACAAGGACGGTGGTCTTCCGCGTCCAGACGCCGAACTTTGAGCCGCGGGACCTGGCTCTTACCTACCGTCTTGAACCGGGTGAGAAGTATTGGTGGTCCTCTGAAGCGCTCCCGCTCGCAGCCGAAGGTGATGAAGACGTTCTCGGTAAAATGTCGGGCCTCCTCAAGGACAGTACGGTCTCTTGGCAGACACTCATTCCAACCAGCGCTGGGGATGCCACCGTTTCCGTGCGCCTCGAGGAAACCAACGGTGAATTGTTGCTGGGGCGCCAAATCAACGTTCGAGTCCGAGCAGAGTTCCGTCAATGGCTTCGGTCCACCAGCACCTACGTCTCCTACCTCTTTGGTGGACTGGGGCTGGTGGCGGCTGCCATTCGTCTCCTCATGGTCCTGTTCAGCGATGTTGCGGTCTGATGGCGTTCCTCCGTTCAGCCATAGCCTTGAAATGGTGAAGGTGGTGGAGGCTTCATGCGCGGCATGCCCAACGATGCTGAGAAAAACCCTGACGCAGACAAACTTGCGGAACTCAGGGACATGGAAGCCAAGGTTCGTCGAATGCGAGACAATCGCAATTCGTTCCGCGATCAGGGCAAGGCCATGGCCAAGAAGCGCAACGCTGTTCAGGATCAGTACAAAGAACACCGAGAGAAACTCGACGGCATGAAGGCTGAACTCGACGCCATTCACACGGAACGAAACCTCCACCGAGCCAAGCGTGATGCTGTCAACGCTCAACTCCGTGATCTGTTCGCTCAGGTCAAGGGCCGTCGTGGCGAGCACGGCGAAAAGAAATCCGCCACCGCAGAGTACTCTCAACTTCTCAGTCAGATCAACAACCTTGAGGAACAATTCCAAACCACCTCCTCCAGCACCAAGAAGGAGAAGGAAACCATGGAGCGAATCAAGCGGATGAAGCGCCGCGCCGAAGAACTCGAACCCGAGGTTGCCAAATTCGAGATGGTGGCTGTTGACCTTTCCAACCTTGACGAAGCCATTGCAACGCTCAAGGCAGAATCCGACGATGCGCACAACCTCTTTGTCGAGGCGCTGAAGCGAGCCGACGAGAAGTGGGCCGAGTACAAGGAAGGGCTTGACCACCGTGATTTCCTCAAGGCAGAGGGCGACCGCCACCACAACGAATCGGTGGAACTTCACGAAAAAGCCAACGCCATTCACGAGAAAATCGACGAGTTGATGGTCAACGTCAACAAGGCCCGTGACGAACTCAACATGGCCCGTCAAGAGCGTGAATCATGGATCACCGATCACAACAAGTCGGTCAAAGCAGAGATGAAGACGGGTGCGGAATCCGACGAGGTCGCCGATATGCTCGTTCAGTCCTTGCTCTCGGACGGTGAACTGGTGTTTGGTGGCGTGGGTCGAGACGATGCCGCACAGAAGGCCAAGCGCGGCGGTGCCTCTTCCAAGAAGAAAAACATGCGACGCATGGGTCCGATTCGTCGACGCTGAGGTCCTACGATGTTGGGCATCATCATGGCCGGAGGCCAAGGGAGCCGGCTCATGCCGCTCACGGCCACACGCCCCAAACCCATGGTGGAGGTTCTCGGACGTCCGGTGATTGATTTCGTCAAGGATGCAATGGTGGACGCCGGTATTGATGAAATCGTTGTCACCACCGGCTACCGTGGTGAACAACTCCAAGCTCACGTTGATGGTTGGGCCGGAACATTGGCGAACGGCAACCGCATCTCCGCTCGAATCAACCAAGAATCAACGCCCATGGGGACGGCTGGCAGTGTTGGTCTGCTGCGAGAGCACATCACCACGACTTGCGTGGTGGGTTCCGGAGATTCGGTCGCTTCCTTTGATATCGCTTCGTTGTTGGCCGCTCATCGCAAGCACGGTGCCAAGGTGACCATGGCGTTGTGGGAAGTCAAAAATCCATCAGAATTTGGTATTGTGGGGTTATCAAGTCGTGCGGATGGGGAGGTGGACGGTGACCTTCGAGAGGGCTATATTCGTCGCTTCTTGGAGAAACCATCGCCGGAAGAGGCGTTTAGCAACGTGATCAACGCCGGTTTGTACATCTTGGAGCCTGAGGTGTTCGAGCACGTTCCAGTTGGAGAAAAATTCGATTTTAGCAAACAACTCTTCCCAAAACTCCTGGAGTTGGGCTGGCCGATGTACGCTCAAACCATTGATGGTGTCTGGTTCGATGTGGGCCAACCGTTCGAACTGATCAAGGCGCAAGCCACCCTGATGCAGCGATACGATGACCTCCCCTTCTCTTACCCTGTCTCGTTCACGAGCGTTGGCGACGTGCTTCATGCCATCAACGCTGAGTTAAACGGGTCGGTCAAGCGCTCGGTGCTCGGTTCCGAAACGGTCGTGCACGAGGGTGGGACTGTGGTCGATTCGCTGCTGATGGACGGTTGCACCGTTGAATCAGGCGCTACGGTATCCGGCTCGGTGGTGGGGCGAGATGTCATCATTCCCAACGATACGGTGCTGGACGCCTGCGTTGTTGGTGACGGCGCCACCCTGGTCGCTGGAAGGCGCTACCTGAATGAGAAAATCGCCAACGAGGCGGGCGTGTAGGAAAAGCATCTATGAAGGGTGGGTGTTGGCTACCCTCCGAATCACATGAGTTCCACGCCCCATCGAACCTATGAACGCACATGGGAAGAGATTGAAAACATGCTTGACCAAGCCACTGAAAAAATGCATCAGTGGAAGGAATGGTACGAGATGTGCAAATCCGAGAAGGACAAGGACGGCATGAAGGAGGCCGCCCGCAACCACAAAGCACTCGAGGGTGTGGTGAAGACCCTGAAGTGGACCCTGGGTGAAGTGGGCATTGACGACCCGTTGAACTGAAGTGCTCACCAGCCACGCTGGTCCAAGCGGACTTCAAGCGTTTCAAGTTCGTCGCCTTTCATTGGAATACCTTCCATCATGGCCATGGCTTCAGCGACCTTGCTCGGTTCATCGTAGTGGGCGGTGGCCATGACGATGGCGTCCGCCATGGTGGGTGGGTCGCTTGACTTGAAGATTCCAGACCCAACGAAGATGCCATCCATGCCCATTTGCATCATGAGTGAGGCATCTGCGGGCGTGGCGATGCCACCAGCCGAGAAGGTGACGACGGGAAGACGGCCCAGTCGGTGAACATCGTCCAAAACCGAGCGCACGCCGGCGTGCATCTCGTCATCAATGGCGCCGAAGGGCGTGACGAGGTGGGTACCGGGGAGTTCGGAGTGTGAGGCGAGAACACGGTAGCGTTCCATGATCTTCTCGGTGGCGAGGTCCAACCCGTGGTCGTCCAGGGATTGAATCTGTTGAATTTCCTGGTCGATGAGCCGAGCGTGGGTGACGGCGGCCACAACGTTTCCAGTACCAGCCTCACCTTTTGTTCGGATCATGGCGGCACCTTCCCAAATGCGGCGCGTGGCTTCACCAAGCCCAGTGGCGCCGCAAACAAAGGGAATTTCGTATTCGTGCTTGTTGATGTGGAAGTATGGGTCTGCCGGCGTCAAGACCTCGCTTTCGTCGATCATGTCAACGCCCATCGCTTCGAGGATTCGTGATTCGCCGTCGTGTCCGATTCGAGATTTGGCCATCACGGGAATGGACGTGCAGTCAAGGATGCCCTGAATCATGTCCGGATGACTCATTCGCGCAACACCGCCGGCCTTGCGGATGTCAGCTGGGACACGCTCGAGCGCCATCACAGCAACGGCACCAGCGTCTTCTGCGACGGCTGCTTGCTCGGGGTTGACGACGTCCATGATGACGCCGCCTTGTTGCATTCGAGCGAATCCACGCTTGAGGAGTTCGCTTCCTTTCCGGAATTGAGTGAAGTCGGTTTTCATGGTGCTCACGCCTCAGCCTATCCGGCCTCCCTTAAGACGGTTGGTTCTTCGTCGTGTGGCTTGCTTAATCGGCAAGGACGGGGGAATCGCCCTCGGCGATTTCAGCGTCAACGGATTCTTCGGCGTTTCGGTCGATCCACGCTTCTTCACCGTCGGGAATGTCAGTGTCCGCAAAGATGGCATCAACGGGACACTCGGGGACACAAGCACCGCAGTCAATGCACTCGTCGGGGTCGATGACCAGGTAGGTGTCGGCCTCACGGAACGCCTCAACTGGACAAACAGCAACGCATTCCTGATACTTGTGGTCAACGCAGGGTGAAGTGACGACGTGGGGCATGTGTATTCCTCACCCACACCACAACGGACGGTCTACTTAATGCCTTGTCATGGTGAGATTTTGGTTTCGGTTGGCCGAAAACTACCGCTCATGCCCGGCGGCGAAGAGCGACCATCGCTCCCACAAGGACGAGAGTGATTGAAGCGGCGAGCACGCTTGCCGACCAAGTCGCTTCGTCCTCACCGGTTGAGCCCACCTCGTTGTTCATGTCCTTGTCATTCGAACCGTTTTCGGATGATGGGTCGGATGGCTGCGTGTTGTTGGTATCGGTTTCACCCAGCGGGGTAGCATCACAATCATCAGCCACGCCATCGCCGTCGCTGTCCACGTTGTCGTCACCGACGCACACATCGTCATGGTCGGCCACGCCGTCGCCGTCACTGTCGATCAGATCGTCGCATCCATCTGGCGTGCCGTCTGCATCAACATCGATTCGATCATCGTGACCAAAGCAAGCATCCACATCATCCTCGACCTCGTCACCGTCGCTGTCAATCAGTTCATCGCAACCGTCCGGGACACCATCACGGTCCACGTCCACACCGTCGTCATGACCCATGCAGAGGTCGCTCTGGTCAACAACGCCATCTCCGTCCTGGTCCACGTACGAATCGCAAGCATCAGGGATGCCATCTTGATCCACATCAGTGCCGTCGTCGCCAAGAGCACAGCGATCATGCGGATCGTTCACACCATCGCCGTCCGAATCATCGATGCAGCCATCACCGTCTCGGTCCCAACCCCACGCATCCTGCGAAGGGCATGCGTCCGTCCAGTTTTCGAGGTAGGTGCCGGAAACGTAGGTTTGGCCGGTGGCGTTCAGGAACGCTTCCGAATAATGTGTGGCTTTGAAGATGGCATTCGCCGTACTCCCAGCACGCTTTCCTTCAGGAATTGGTTCGCTTTGGTTGAACGGCCCGTTTGCACCGATGGGACCAATGTACTCCCAAACGACATCGCCGTTCTGACTCACCTCGTACAGGGTTCCTTGCGTGCCGTGGGTGACCAGCACGTTGCCGTTGGGCAAGGCTTGAGCCCCGGAGATGGCGCCGGAGTACATGGCTTCGCCTTGGTCCCATGACCACGCAGGCAGATCGGGTCCAAACGTTCCGTTGGCCTGCAACACATAGGTGCCGTTGTCAAGGGTGGGCCGGATAATGTCAACAGATGAGTAGGCTGGATACCTGCCGTTCCCGTTGTTGAACACGATGAGGTTGCCCGCTTCTGGGTGGCCTGCCTCAATCCATTGCACGTCGTGCTGAGCGAACAATTGCTGATCGCTTGAAAGGCCCTTGTCGTACACCTGAGGGTTGCCCCAACGGTAGAGAATGTCGCCCCCTTTACCGGCTTGGCCGCCGGTGCTCCCTGCCGCCTCTTCTGTGGTTGTACTGTGGTCAATGATGTAAATCTCGTTCATGCTTCGACACGAGAGCGCAATTTGGTCCAGTTCCGGGTTGTAATCAATGCCGTTGCAGTGCATCCAATCGGCACGGCCGGCAGCGTTGCCCGTTCCGCCGACGTAGTTGATGTCAATTTTCTCGGGATGGTCTTCCACCGAGCCGTAATTGTCCTTGGAGGGGTCGTAATCCTGGATTAAATGATCCCATGCGTGCCACTTCCAAACGATTTCAGCATCGTCGGTCCCCACCGGCTTGACCTCGATGATGTGGTCGGGCCAAACGTTGTTTTGACCGCCGGGGGAATCGCTGGCAATGGCGGGGTTGCGTCCTGCCTGCAGGGCTTCGTCCTCTGTTTTGTCTTCCCAAGCGATCATGAGGATGTTGCCGTTCGGCATCGGTTCGATGTCATGATGGGTGATGTACTGCTCGCTGTCGTACATCCATGACCACTCCAAGGTCCCGTCCCACGCAATGCGTTCCACTTTGCCTGAGGTCCCTCCGCCAGAGAAGTTGCCGACGGAATCGGCGGCGTTGTTGGCCGTGCGGAGTAAATCTCCGTCCGGCAGAAGGTAGGCGGAAAGCGAGGGTCGGTGCTCGCCTGGTGAGGTCCAGTGGTGGACGTAGCGACCCTGGTGGTCGATGAGGTAGGTGGTGTTGGAGGGAATGGGTGAGAACAAGGTGTAGCCCGTCGAAGCGTTGGCGTTGCAGTAGACCAACCCGAGCGTCCAGTTGGTGCGGTCGGCATGGCAACTCGGCGTCGGTTGGACGAAGGATTCGTTGGTGTCGCCCTGAATCACCGGTGTCCATGCCATCAACAGCATGGCAACGAGAAGAACACACGATGGGCGTCGTGGAGGAGACCTCATGCAACATCCCTCGCCGCCAGTTCTAACGCCTCGTCGAACGTCGCCTGAAGTTGCTGATCAGCAGGGAGTCCGGAATACACCTCAAATTTCGCCTGACCTTTGACGGTCCCGGTCCCGGTGGTGTTCACCAGTTCCGGTTCGCCGCGAATGAGCGAGTCCATGCTGAGCCGAAAGTGGAGCACATTGTGTTGGTCCACCCGCTTGTCGAACTCGTCAATGAGTTGACGAAGGTTGGCCTCGCCAAGTCGGGCAAAGGACCGCGCTGCTCTCCGCTTGTTCGCCGTCGATGCCTTCACAAGGGTCATTTCTGGTCCGTGATATGAAGTGCTGCGGTCCAGCTCCACGGCCTCCTCATCCCCGATGAGCCAAGCCATGGCCTCGGCCAGCACCTCCACGTTCGAAACGGCACTGGCCGTTGCTCTCCATGTGATGTGATGAAGCCCCACAACCTCCGGGTGGCGGGCGAGGGTCAAGAGGTTGCCGAATCGGGGTTCACGCCAGCGTTCTTGCCATGAGGCCCATTCAAATAGGGGAGGTGAGTCGGCAACTTGCAAGTGGGGTAGCCCCCGCAAGACACACCGAGTTGAACGACATGGCGAAGAAAGTTAGTGCAAAGGCACGTGCAGCAGCGCGTAAACAACGTGACAAGTGGAAGTTGAAGCGATGGTACACCATTCGTGCACCTCGCCATCCATGGGATTTCAAGCGAATTGGCGAAACACTCGGTGAGTCTGACGAACACATCATTGGCCGCGTCTACGAAATGACGCAGCAGGAATTTGACGGCAACTTCTCCAAGATGCACGTCGTGATGCGCTTCCGTGTCACGGAATGCGTCGGTCAAGACGCCCTGACCACGTTCATCGGTCACCACCACCAAACCGACCACACTCGCCGACAGATTCGCCGCTACCGTGGCAAGGTCGACGACGTGATTGACGTGGTCACCACCGATGGTTACTTGGTGCGAATGAAGCCGTTGATCATCACGCAACAGCGTGTCCAAACCTCGGTGAAGCAGGACATGCGAACCCGCACCCGTGACATCATCATCGCATTCTGCGCCAAGAACACGTACTCTGATGTTCAGCGTGCATTGCTCGACGGTAAACTGGAAGAGGAGATCGAAAAGGGCGTGAAGTCCATCTACCCCGTTCGCTCCGTGGCCATTCGAAAGAGTCAGCTTCTCCAAGAAGGTGTGGTGGCTTCTGACGGCCCCACCCTCGATGAAATCCACGCTCAAGAAGAGCGCCAGGCCGCCGAACTCAAGGCCAAGAAGGCCGCAGCACTCGCTGCCGCCATGGCCGAAGAAGAGGCCGATGGTGATGGCGAAGACGCCGAAGACGGCGATGCTGAACAAGAGGTCGCTGAGGCCGAACCTGCGGCCGAGCCTGCCGCTACGGAAGACGCAGCACCTGCCGAAGAGGCTGCACCTGCTGAGGACGCAAGTGCAGACTACGACAGCATGACGGTGGCCGAACTCAAGGAGTTGCTGAAGGCCGCTGGCAAGCCTGTATCGGGCAAGAAAGCAGATCTCATCGCTCGCCTCAACGAGTGACGCCGTCTGCACCATTGCCTTGATGCGTAGTAACCTGCAGGGCCGCCCATGCAGCGGCTCTTGGTGGCCCTCCTCGTGGGAGTGCTCTTCTCCATGCCAGGATGCACTGTTGTCTCTACCGATGTTGAGGGATTGGAGCCTGAAGAGGAACACGATGATGGCATGGTGTGTAACGGTTGGGACCAATTGTGCTCTCGCACCTACGACAACGTGACCTTTCCTGAAACGCACAATGCTTTTGCAACCCATGAGGATGGCATCTTTTACCCAGCAAGCAACCATCGCACCGGCCTTGACGCTCAGTGGGATGCAGGCATGAGGGCGTTCATGCTCGATACGCATTATGCCGACCCGTCCAATCCGAGTGTCGATGGTGTTCGTTTCTGCCACGGGAGCAGCGGGGGGGCCATCAACCCGTGCAGCTATGGCAGTGTGGATGCCCGGGCGTGGCTTACGGCGTTGGAAAACCACATGATGAGCGCACCAAACGATGTGGTGACGCTTCTGGTTGAAAATTACGTTGAACCCCTCCACCTTCACGATGTGTTGAACGAGACTGGCCTCATGGAGCATGCCTTCGTTCACGGCTTGGACGAACCTTGGCCAACCCTTCGGGAGATGGTTCAAAATGGGGAACGGCTGGTGGTCTTTTGGGAACAATCCTCCGATGAGGCGTTTCCATGGTTCCATGATTTCCTCACACACAGCTGGACAACGGATTACGCCGAGGAAAGCAAGGAAGAAATGGACTGCAATCCTCATCGCGGCGATGAGAAACAAGTCGTGTTCCACATGAACAATTGGCTCAGCGGCCCATTGGGACTGTCAAGTCCAAACAATGCAGAGGAAACCAACGATCCGGAATTTTTGGTTGAGCGCGCCGTCGAGTGCTGGCAGATGCATGGAAAACGGCCGACCTTTGTTGCAGTCGACTGGTGGGAAGATGGCGATGTTGTTGCGGCTGTCCGGGCCATCAATGAATTGGATGTCAGCACAGAAGATTCCCAATCGCCGTAGACTTGACAAATCATCACAGGGTGCGGTAACCATGCGACTGGGAGTTATTGGGGGAACCGGCCTCATCAACATGGACCTCACCAAGCGTATCGCAGATGTTGGGGGTGAAGTCATTCGCACCGATGATGTCCATGTTGACACGCCCTACGGGCAGGTGCCCTTGCGCTGCTTTTCTCTGAGCATCGGGGGCGCCGTGCATGAATTGGTATTTCTCCAACGCCACCACAGCAGCAGTGGTCATGGCTGTCCACCGCACATGATCAATCACAAAGCCAACATGACAGCCATGTCCCAATCCAATGTTGATGCAATCCTCTCCGTGTGCTCAGTTGGAGCTATCGCCTCCTCATTCACCCCGGGGAAGGTAGCCCTCGCCGAACAGTACATTGATTTTACAGGAGTAGCCACCACGTTCCACGACGACGAATCCACCTTTACCTCCGCCACCGTTCCATTTGATGAAACAATGAATTCCATGCTTGAGGCCATTCTTCGCGATGCTCAACATTTTGACAGCCAAGAAATCATGCGCTACACTTACTGGTTGACTCAAGGTCCTCAATTTGAAACCGTAGCCGAGGTTGACGCCATCGAACGTCTTGGTGGTGATATGGTGGGCATGACCATGCCCAGGGAAGCAAAGCTGTCATGTGAACTCAGCCTCCCCTATGCTGCGGTCTGCATTTCCTCAAATTGGGCGGCTGGGAGGGACCCGGCTGATGCAACAAAGGCCCTTGATCACGAGGATGTCTCTGCGCAAGCCAACGACCGGCTTGAACCCGTTTGGTCGTGCATCTTCAGTATCCTGGACGAAGCCAAACATCAAGGGCTGCTCGGCTGAGTCGGGCTCATGAAGGGATTTTCAGTTCAAGATTGGATGGACCACGAGCCTTCCAACGAATGGGAGGCCATGATGAAGAAGGTCGCTGCCTTTCATCACAAGCACGATTTTGCAGGTCAAAACGGCCACGACATGGGCTACCGATTGGCGTTGACCATCGAAGAATTGGGTGAACTGGCTGC
>CEUM01014968.1_pt1 | contig 30203 bp, 28 predicted proteins | sample 356421 | NCBI WGS metagenome assembly CEUM01 (sample SAMEA2622716, study PRJEB7988) | marine metagenome | biome: marine biome (ENVO:00000447); feature: surface water layer (ENVO:00002042); material: "saline water (ENVO:00002010), including plankton (ENVO:xxxxxxxx)" | depth 5 m
GTAAGCGTGAATAAAGACTTACTTTACTATCCCCACGAGCGGATCTTTCATTAGTTGAATTGACTGGAATTTCCTTGATTTTACAATTTGGGTGAAGCTCTAAAATATTATAAATATCAGAAGAAATAGCATAATTTATTTTTTTATCTTTACAAATGGGCTTAATTACCCAAAATTCTCTTCCTAGAAAACTATCGCTAAATAAACTTGCAAAATATATTTGATTATAAAATTTCAAAAATTTTTGTGAACATAACAAGCTATATTCAGAAATATTTTTTTCTTTTTTTAAACTATTATAAATTTCATAAGTATATTCTTTTGATTTATTTCTATAAATTTCATTATATTTATTATTTACATCTTTTTCTAAATCTTGAACATAATTATTATTAGAGCTTAATATTCGTGGGGATTTTGTAATTATTTTAGTAGTCTCAGACAAACCTCTAGAATAAAGCGTATTTAAAGCCTCATATGAATCACAAAATACTACGCTAGGATTAATGATTTATTACACTCTTAATTTTTGAACTTATATAAATAATATCTTTTTTATTAAGCTGCACATATAAAGGGATGCTTAATGTAGAATCATAATATTTTATGGATTCTTTAAATAAGAAAAAATTTCTATTTCTATAATATGGTTGCATAAATAAAGGTATATAGTGAACTTGTGTTTGAATTCCATATTTCAATAATTGTTTCATCATATGACTACGACTAATACCTATTTTTTTAAAATCTATAAGTAGTGGATATAAATGCCAAACACTCTGATTAATACTTTTAATATTAGCTGGTAGAATAATACAATCTATATCTTTTAATTCATTAAAATAATATCTTGCTATTTTTCTCCTTTTAAATATTCCTCTTTGCAATCTTTTAAGTTGGCTTAATCCTAATGCACATGAAGTCTCATCAGCTCTATAATTCCAACCTAACTCTTGCATTTCATAATACCAAGGTGCATGTTCTTTAGGTTTATAAAGCAATTTATTTTTTTGCCTTAACATACCATGACTTCTTAAATTTTTAATTTTATCAGCTATTATTTTATTATTAGTTGATACACAACCCCCTTCGCCCATAGCAACATGTTTGATAGCATTAAAACTAAACGCCGTTGCAATACTATACTTATTACTTCCTACCTTACTACTAACTCCACCTTTATCATAATATTCAGCTCCTGCTGCGTGACTTGCATCTTCTACAATTAAGCAATTATATTTTTTTGCTACTTTAGATATTGATTCTAAATCGCATATTTTACCTCCTAAATGTACCAATGTAATTACTTTAATTTTATTTTTATATTTTTTTAAAGATTTTTCTATTGTATCTGCAGTCAAGAGGCCTGATATATGATCTACATCTGCGAAATATACTGATGCATTACACATTTTTGCTGCATTAGCAGTAGCCAAGAAAGTTATAGGTGTTGTTAAGAGTCCAGCTTTAGGTCCAATTCCTAGAGCCATATAAATTAAATGTAATGCTGCTGTTCCCGAATTACAAACTATAGCATTTTTACTATCAAAATATCTTGATAACTCATATTCAAATTTATGAATTTTTTCTCCTTGGCTCAAATACCCACCTAATAATACCTTTTTTACCTCATTAATATCTGACTTAGTTACCTCAGGTTTTGAATAAGGATATTTAATCATTTTATACTAACCATATTAATAATTTCTTTTGCAATTCTTTCCGCACCTTTGCCATCTACTGTATTTTTACCCTTAAGTATTAATTCCTGGTGAAGGTTATCATCTAAAATCAATTTTTTTAATGTATATTCTATTGAATTAGCAGAATTTTCAGCTTTTATTCCACAACCCAAATCTACCCATTTATTAATCAAGATATCATGCAATTTATTCTGAGATATCAATATACTCGGTGTCCCTGAGGCCATTCTTTCTAAATAAGATAGACCTGGTGAACCAATAGCAATATAACAATTTTTATATATTTTTTCCATTTTAACGCAATCTAGTATTAATTTATAATTAGATAAATTTTGAATTTCATGTTGAACTTTTGTAATAATTGGAGATTCCTTTCCTAAAATAATTATTATATTTAAATTATATTTACTATCTTCAATAAACTTTTTAACTGACTTAATAACATTTAATGTAATTCCATTACTATCATAAGCACCAAAAGAAATTAAAATCTTTTTATCTTTACTATTTTCTTTTTCAAAAAAACTGAATTTATTAGAAATTGGTGCATATTTTGGGCCAATAAGATATTTTTTACCTTGAATATCATTATAATTTAAAGGATGAGGACATATTAATATGTCAGCTATTGTATTAGTATTTTGGTCATCAAAAACGACTATTGGTATATTATTACTTATGTTATGAATATCTTTACTATTAATCGCATAGCTATCAATTAAAATACAATTAATAGAATATTTTTCCAGATTATTTTTTAATATATTAAATTTATTTTTCCCATTTTCATAAAATATTTTATCAGATTTAAAAATTTTATTTTTTATATAGTCTGATTCATAATCTACAAACCAAAATACACCTTCTGGTATATAGCTCCTTATAGCTAAACACCTTTCAAAATGTCCTCTGCCTGAACTGCTCGCAGAAGATACTCTTATGGCTAATCTCATCATCTATTTAATTTTTGATAAAAATTTAAGAAAATATTATTTTTGACCTAAAATTCTTTTTATATCATCTAAACTTAAGAAATTAGTATTTGAGTCACTTGAATACTCAAAAGATTTGGCAACCTTTTTTCCATTATTACCTATTGTTAATTTTAACTGCTCAGTGTTCCACCATGAAAACATTGGTTGGATTATATAATAATCATCCATTTCAATACAATTCAAAGATTCTTCTCTAGGAATCATAACCTCATGTAACTTTTCACCTGGCCTTATACCAACTTCTTTATACTGCCCTTCTCCTGCCATACAAGTGACTAAGTCTATAATATTCATACTAGGTATTTTAGGAATAAATATTTCACCTCCGCTCATATTTGTAAATGCCTTTAGTACAAATTGAACTCCCTGGTCCAGGGTTATTACAAACCGAGTCATATTAATATTAGTTAATGGCAGTTTTTTTTTACCACCTTTCAATAACTTATTAAAATGTGGAATAACACTTCCTCTAGAATTTATGACATTTCCATATCTTACTACTGAAAAACGAGTTTTATGTTTACCTGACAAATTGTTTGCAGCAATAAATAATTTATCTGAACACAGTTTAGTCGCACCATACAGATTTATTGGACTGGCGGCTTTATCTGTAGAAAGAGCAATAACTTTCTTTATATTATTTTCAATTGATGCATCTATAATATTTTTAGCTCCATTTATATTAGTTTCTATACATTCTGTGGGATTATATTCTGATGCAGTAACATGTTTCATTGCAGCTGCATGAATAATTATATCAATGTTAGCGCATGCTCTTTTTACTCTTTCCCCATCCCTGACATCGCCCAAAAAATATCTTAAACATGAAAATTTTTCTTCCGAATAGACTTGACTCATTTCATATTGTTTTAATTCATCTCTACTAAAGATTACTAGTCTTTTAGGTTTATAATCTCTTAAAAGAGTTTCAACGCATTTAGTTCCAAAAGATCCAGTTCCTCCGGTAATTAATATATTTTTATTATTAAAATCCAAATTTATTTCCCTATTTTAATTTAACAATAACTAGCATTATTTAGGATTTTGATACCATAACCTTGGTACTGAGTTAATTCTATTTATTACAGTTTCAAAATCTAAATCTAACATTTCTAGGTATTCTGCAATATTATCAAATCTAGGCCTATTTTCTATTTCAACTAATGATAATGCTTCTTCCCTTGATATTACTCCATCTCTAACTTGGTTACTTCTAAATGTATCATGCTCCGTGAAACCAGCTATAGTATAATATATATAATTATAAAATCCAGCTGTACCATCTCCTATTCTCCAAGTAGTAGAAGTATCTCTAGCTAACTCCCATTTATATTCATTGATTAATGTTTTATCTACTACTTTTTCATCCCATGGAAGATAATCAAATATATAATAATAATCTTCTTTCTTTTTGAAACTACGATAATATTCCCCTGATAAAGAATCTAACAAAGAAAGGTTAAAATAAGCGGGGTTTTTAAACATAGCTTTTAATCTTAAGAATTGATATCTTAATTGTTTTAATGCACCATAAGTATAGGTCCTTGCTGTTTGAAAATCTGGAGGATACCCTAAAAACCCTGCTTTAAAGTGTGTAACCTCAAATGGGCTATATCCCCATAAATTAAGACTAATGTTGGTTTCTTTTTTTACATCTTCAATATATTTATAAAAATGTTTGTCCCCGGCAGTAAATATATTTACCATTCCTAAATGGGGATTTTTTAGCCAAGCATTAATATTCTTTCTTATATTATTTCTTTTTTTGTTTATATCAGCAGAGACAATAATATTTTCAACTCCTAGCTGAGAGCATACTCTACTAATATTTCGTCGCCCAATATCCGATGTCATACCCCAATCATATGTATAAGTAATAGGATTCATATTCAACTCATTTACAATTAAATGAAGAGCATATGAACTATCCCTTCCACCTGAAAAAGGAACGATACAATCTGGACCACTTTTTTTTCTATAATTCTCTAATATTTTTTCTAAGTCCTGTTTAGGTTTTGAAGCAATCCTAGTTTTATGATTTGTGCAATAGTTACATATTCCTTCCTGATTAAAGCTTATAAATGGAAAAGTATGTGGAAGTACACACTTTCTGCACCTTAGAACTTGAGGCTTAGTTTTATCTAGAAGTTTTTCTTTATAATGTGAAAATTTTCTTTTAGAAACAAGTAATCTTCTTTTAATTTTATGATCTTTCAATAAAATTTTTTCATTATTAACTTTAGGAATATCTATAATCTTAATATTTTTGTTTAAGTTAATTATATTTTTACATTGAAGACTTAATAAATGATGTTTTTCTGAAGAAAAAATTATTAGATTTTCCTTATACCCTAAATATAAGCTTCCATGATTAGAAAATAGTAATAATCTTCCTAATTTTGGTAAAGCTATAGCTACTGAAAATGTGCCCTTACATTTAGATAAAAATATTTCTTTAAATTCTTTTAAATTGTTATTCTTTATATATTTTTTTATCAGCGCTTGGAAAACTTCTGTATCTAGAGAACTTAAGCGCTTAATTTTTTCTTCTGCAAAAATTTCATGATCATTTACTACAATCCCATTATGGAAAACACATATATCATCACTTAAAAAGGGTTGATTCATTTCATTATCATTAGTAATTAATCTTCCTATTCCAAGAAATAATTCAGGATTATTGATATCTAATTTTTTTACAAGTTTTGATATATTAAAATCAGCCCTCTCTACTAAATACTTATCTTGAAATAGCAATACTCCAGAAGAGTCGGAACCTCTTCTTTTTGAATACTTAGCTAGCTTGTGAATATCAGCCAAACTATTTTTATTATTTCCAATTAACCCAAATATACCGCACATAATATTTTACTCACTATTTTTTCATAACAATTGCTTTTAATATATCTTCTTCCTCATTAATTCTTTCATTCCAAGTTCTAATAAATTTTAATTTATAAGAAGAAAGTTTTCTTTTATACTCATTAATTTTATTTGGATTTTGTAACAAAAATAATATTTTAGACTTTAAATCCTTAATATTATTTACCTCATAATAATTAACCGCATCAGCTAATAATTTAAATGTTTCAATATCTATAAATCTATCATACTGAGGCTTTGGAATAATCATACATGCATTAGCACTGATTGCTTCAAGGTTAGTATTAATAAGATTTCCATCAGTATTTGCAGAAACATATATATCAGATTGTGTATGATGTTTTAATACTTGATTATGAGGTATACTTCTTAAGAATTGAAAGCTATTGAAAAAACCGGATTCTTGACATAATCCGATAGCTCTTTCATACAAAGTTCCATCACCAATAATAATAATATTTAATTCATGTTTACCTTCTTTAAGTATTTGAATAATAGCATTTAAAAAATTAAAAATTCCTTTATATTCTTCTAGTCTCCCTACAAATAAAATAGTCTTAATTTTTTTATTTAATTTCCTTATATTAGGAGCTTTATCCACTCCATTAAGTAAAACATATCTCGGAATAGTTTTATGCAAAGTATCTTTAAACCAATATTCTATTCCACTTCCATCTTGAGTCCCTATAACAGCTGCAAACTTTCCCTTAAATGCATATTTATATATTCTATGAACAATTCTCTTACTATTAGTTATTGATCTCCAAAATGAACATATCCCTAATACCCTTACAACAATTGGTTTTTTAGGAAAAATTTTAGTTAAAACAAATGCAATAACTACATTAGCTGAATCACAATAAATTAAATCTGGCTTTATTTTTTTTACATACATAAAAATTTGGAATAATTGTCTTATATCTCTCATAACCATTGCTAATTTTCTAGGTATAAAACTAAAAAAATATTTAGTTCCACAGAGTACTGTAATATCAGCTTTAAAGTTATTTAATTTAATATTTTTATCCCGAGTTTCTTTCCAGTTTGAGGAATATGTAGATCCAGAATCTTTTGCCGTAAAAATAATAGATAAATTGTGATTTATACTTAATCTATTAAAAAGATTATAGATTGTGGGAACTCCTTCAGGCTGCCATAGCTTTTTGTATAAACTATTTTCAAAGCCAGAATAGAGTCTTGTAACAAATAAAATATTCATATCTCTAAATCTTTATAATTATCTTGATGTTGCCAATTAGAATTTAACATTAAATCCTCAGAAAAAATTGTAAGCCAAGAAACATAATGCCTACTTATATTTTTACTTTTAATAATATTTTTATAGGGAAGCATGCTCTGACCACAAATATTATCTGTCCAATATTCTAAGTATTTTTTTTCAAAATTGTGCCATTTATTTTTTCCATAAAATAAAAAATAAGCTTTTAAAAATACTCTTAATACTCTTACCCATTTTGGTGATACATAATTTTTAACATTATATTCTTCATTCCAAACTCCTCCCATATTTAATTCTAAAAGAGCATCTTTATACAACTTTTGATTTTTTTTAAAATCTATAGGTACGTTCTCCCAAAATTTTATAAATGATTTATTCCATAAAGGAAGTTGCCATTTCAAATTATAAAATTCATAAATTCTTTGGGCATTAATAACATACTTAGTTTGTCTATTCTGATATTCTAGTGTTTCAGCAATTCCATGAGTATTTAAATAAATACCATTCTCTTCTATACTATTTTGAATTTGATTTAAAAGTAGGCGCTTAATTATATTTTTATTTTTTTTATTTTTTAAATTTTGCCAAAGTGAATAATGTTTTTCGAAGTGCTCTTCAAAAACCTCATCAAACAATAAAGTTATATTTTTACCTTTTAAAATATTTTTTTTGGGTATATGGCCTCCTGAAATAAAATCTCCTGAATTTCCATTTATAACTACATCATCAATATTTATATAATTATTTTTTAAGAGATTATTTATAGCATATAAACCTTGGATAGTAGATGTAGCACATCCATCTTGGCTATTATTCATAAAATTTTTATAATTTAGGCTTAAATAAAAATTTTTAGCTTTTTTTTGGTTTATTTCTACAAATTTCCATTCATATCCCAACTTATTAGCTATAATTTTAGATGCCTTACTTTCATAATTATCTTTTAATCCATAAGTAAAACATTTTACGTCAGTATAATTAAAATGTTTTAAACCTGATGCTATCAATCGTGAATCTAAACCTGCAGATAATGGAATTACTATAGTTCTTCCATTAGCCTTACTTATGGTATCTTTTATAATTTTATTTATTTCATATTTTAATTGAATTTTAAACTCAGAATATGATTTATTAACATATTTCCACGGCCTATAAGAAAAATAATTCTGTATTATATAATCTTTTTCATTTTCGATAAAAATAAATTCTCCTGCATTAAGACCCCTAATATTTTTCCACAGACTTCCCTTATCAATAGTATAACCAGACATTCTAAATGCAATAAGTTGGTCTTCATCTATTAAATCCTTATTTTTATCTAAAATATTAATTGCTTGCGGGGAAAATAAAAATTTTCCTTCAATTTTTTTCCAAAATAAAGGATAGCTTCGAGTAAAATCTACACAGGCAAATATCCAATTTTTATTAAAACATAATAATCCAAAGTGATCATCAATATCTTGAATAAATTTTTTTAGAATATTATTATTAATAACTTTATTTTTAGAAATATATTTAATAAAATGATTAAATTTTTTATCTAGATTATCGCCAGCAAGCCAAATTATATTATCTTCATTTTCATACATTCTCCATTGTTCTATATTGCCAGGAATAAATTTCCCATAGTATATATTTTCCATATTATTCACTTTTTTAGATATATATTTATTAATAATACATTATGCTTTTAAATACTTTGACAATATAGTCTTTGGGCTACCGGTATCTTTTACTTGTCCATTTTCCAAATAAACAATTAAATCTGCATTTTCAATAGTTGTATGCCTATGAGCTATAATAATAATAGTTGAATTATTCATATGTATAAATTCATTAATAGCTTTCTTCACGTGCTTTTCAGAAACATGGTCAAGAGAACTAGTAGCCTCATCTAAAATTAAAATCTTTGACTTAGATAAAAATGCTCTAGCTAAAATTAATCTTTGCTTTTGACCTCCTGATAGTTTTTGGCCTTTTTCTCCAATATTATATTCATATGTATTTGGTAGTTTATTAATAAATTCATGAGCACCAGATAATTTACTTGCTTTAATAATATCATCTTTTTTTGATTCAGGAGAGTAATAACTAATATTCGCCTTTATAGAGCCATCAAATAAGATTGTATCTTGAGAGACAAAAGATATTTTATTTCTAATGGATTCTAAAGAATAAGTATTAATATTTTTACCACCTATATAAATTTCTCCTGAGTCAGGAGAAATTATTCTAGGCAATAAATCTATTAATGTTGATTTACCCGCTCCAGATTTACCAACTATTGCTGTTACTTTATTAGAAGGAATCACCAAATTTATATTACGTAAAATTTTATTATTTTTATTTTTAGAGTATGAAAAACATACATCTTTAAACTCTATAGAAGTATTATTTCCTTTAAATCTAATGCCCTTTATCAATTCTTCTTTATTTTCTATTGAATCATTTAATATTTTATTTATTACATAAAGTGATGGAGCATATGCAACCAAAGAATTGATTAAACCATTTAATCTAGTACCTAAAGGTATTAAACGAATAAATATAATTGAAAATAAGGTTATTTTAGCAAAATCAAAACTAAAATAGTTAACGGATAGATTTAAAAATATAACACATAGACACATTGCAACAACAGCTAGAATAAACCGTGAAATATTACTATATTTGATTATTTTTAGTTGAGTATCAGCATAATTTTCTGCCAAATATTTAATCTTATTTATTTCATTATTTACTAAAGATCCAAATTTAAATAACCTCCATAAAGAAAAATTTTCACTTACAAAATTATAAAATTTTTTTCTGAGAGTAACCACTAATTCTCCTGCTTTATGAGTTTTCTTAACAAAAGATATTAATGAAAAAATTAATAATACTATTATTAATAAAGCAGCACTAGTCATAAATGGTGCAACAAAAAACATAACTGTAGCATAAGCAGAAATTTGTAACCCTGCACTTATGAATTGTAAGAATGTTTTAAATAATAAACTTGTCCTCGTACATTCACTTTCACATAATGCTGTAAATTGTCCTTGTTTTAAACTTCTTATATATTCTGCTTTAGAAAACATAATACTTTTAAAACAATTTATAGATAAATCTTTTGCTATTAATAACCTAGTTCTCTCAGTCTCCAGAACTTCAAATATATTCATAAATTGTCTCATAATTACAAATATGACTAAAACTATAGATAAATTTAATAGTGTTAAAGGAATAGTAAAAAAACTATAAAAGTTAACTAAATATTGTCCATAATTTGTTGAATCAATAAACTGCTCAATATTTTGATCTGCCTGAATAAATTGTACTAAAGGCATTACAGACATAATACTTAAGGCATCAAATAGCATTACAAATATTATAATAAGTATCAAAAATAGTGTTCTGCTAATAGAAACAACATCTAAGGCCTTATAAATTAATATTAGATCTAATATCTTATAATATATCTTGCGCAAGTTAAACATTATTAGCTATAGCCAAATCTTTCTCATAATATAAAAAGCTTCTGCTTTTTTTAAACCTGACTCAGTGCCTCTTTTAACAGCGAGCGCTTCTATTGATTTAATAGACCTAGGATGAGGATAAGTAGCTAATTCATTATTATAATTTTTTAAGGCCTTTATTTTTTTTTCCCATACATTTTCAATATCTACATATAAGTTAGGTTTAAATATATATTTATCAGTATTAGGTGCTTGTTCCGTAGAAGATATTGTTTCAAATGTTCTTATCTCCGGTTTTAAATTAAAAGAATTCATTGGTCGCAAAGCAGTTAATATCGCATGACTAACTATTTGATGATCATGATTTATGTCACCGTCATGATGCGTATAAACTATATCAGGTTTTATTTTTTTAAATATCGTTTCTAACGTTTGAATAATTTCAAGTTTTGGAACTGTATCAAGTTTTTGATCCGGGTAATTCAAAATACTATAAATATTACTTCCCACTTCTTTAGACCAATTCTCAGCGCTTTCTAGTCTTCTATCAGGATTAATATTTTTTTTAATTTTAGAAGTTTCTCCTATTGAAAAAATAACAATATTAACCTCGTCACCTTTATCTATATGCTTAATTAATGTGCCGCCTACTCCCAAAGCCTCATCATCTGGATGAGCAATTACACATAATATTGATTGATTACTATTATTTTTTACTTTCATTGCTATATCCTCCACTAATAAATATAAATTAATTTTGACAATAGCTACCGCACTCTGGGTGAAGCCTTATCCAGATATCTAATTTAAAATTTTATAACTTATCTAACAGCTGAAACACTTGCTGAAGAGTAAGTTATTTCTTTACCTAATAAATTAAGTAAAACCTTAACTCTATTATCATCAGTCAAACCTAGAAATAAACCTGTTACTCCTGAAAATATTCCGTCATGAATTTTAACTTCATCACCTTCTTTAAAAGTTTGGGCATAAGAAATATGCATTAAACCATCATTATCTTCCTGCAATTTTATATTACTGATTACCTCTTTAGATACTTTTACTGGTATATTATGCATAGAAACTAATCTGGAAACTCCATTAGTATAATTAATTGAAGCCCATCTTTGTGAATATAAATCAATTTTTACAAAAATATACCTAGGAAATAATGGTCTAATAACTGAAGTTACTTTTCTTGCATGACTTATAATTTTTTTATATTTAGGAAAATAAGTAATAAAACCTTGCCTATTTAGATGTTTTTCAGCCAGTTGTTCTTTATTTATCTTAGTATTTACAACATACCAGTTCATATTAATTATCTCCTTTATTTTCAAATGATATTAAATTAGGAACCATTATTTTGTTTGGAGAAATTATTTTAGATAAATATTCATATCTAGACTTAGTATTATAAATATCAGTAATTATTACAGCATCAAATTTCCTAAAAGTCTTAATATTTCTTATTACAGGAATATTATTTAAAACCTTACCATTATCATTATTACTAATTATTCCAACCAATTCAATATCTCTACTAAGTGATATAATTGTTGCTATTTCAGATAATTCTGAGAAATCTGATAAAATTATTCTAAATTTATTATTGTTATAGCAATTATCTATAATATTTGTTAAATCAGTTTTAGCTCGTCTATAAAAGCTAAATGATGCCTTTAAATATTCTGCCGTCAAACGAGATTTTTCAGTAAAACCGCTAGGAGTAAGGTAATAAGCATATCTATTAGCGGGGACTTGTTTTATTTTTACAAGCCCCTTTTCGATACATTTTTTTAAATATGAATTTGTTAGCCCAAGAGCTATACCTAGCGTGTTAGCTAAGCTTCTCTGTGTTATTCTACTATCAGCTTCTACTGCTGAAAGTAATTCTAACGTCATATCATTATGTTTATTATCTTTATTCGACATATTTAAAACTTTATAATGTTCAATTTTTGAACAAGATAGCATGTTCACATTATGAACGTCAATAAATTATCGAGCTATTATTATAATTCCAGTAAAAATAAAGAAGACCCCTATCCAGTAAGACCAAGATAATTTTTCGCCAAATAAATATATTGCAATTATTGGGACTATAACCATTGCTAAAGCAGAAAAAGGATAAGCTAAAGATAAAGGAACTCTCTGTAAAATATATAACCAAAAAACTGTAGCCATTGCATAAACACATAAAGCCATATAAAGCCATGGAACTGATAAAGCTCTAATTATTCCTTCAATTAAACCCAAAGGGTTGTTTTGTGAAGCCATAGAGACAGAAAGCGTTATTGCCGTCTTTTTAAATAGAACCTGGCCCAGAGACATAAGAAATGTAAAAGATATTAATTGTACTATTTGAATATAGGTTAACAAAATTTTTTCCATAAAAATAAATATTAATATAGTATTAAACTAAATAAAAAATAATCTATAGTAAAATTATGAAAATATTTTATTTTTTTATTACTATACTATTATTATTCTCTACTTTTTATATAGATAGCATTTCCATTGGAGTGTTTTGGAAAAATTTACATGTGAATTCTTTAATAGGATTACAAAAATATGTGGAATTTATACACTATAGTATTTGGGCTAATATTTTTATACCAATACTTAATTTAAAGCTTTTATTCTTTTTAGTTTTAATACAAGTTATATTTTTAATATACATTGTTAGAAAATAACAATATTAACCTATATCTACTTTTAATGCTGCTAAAAAAGCCTCCTGAGGAATATCAACATTACCTACTTGCTTCATTCTTTTTTTACCTTTTTTTTGTTTTTCTAATAGCTTTTTCTTTCTTGTAATATCGCCTCCATAACACTTAGCGGTTACATCTTTTCTTAAGGCACTAACTGTCTCTCTAGCTATAACTTTTCCACCAATAGTTGCTTGAATGGCAATCTTAAATAACTGCCTAGGAATTAATCCTTTTAATTTCTCACAAATGCCTCTTGCTCTATGGTCTGCATTTTCTCTATGTACTATAAATGATAAACTATCTACGCTTTCTGAATTAATAAGAATACCTACCTTAACTAAATTACCTGGCTTATAATTCTTTATTTCATAATCAAAACTAGCATACCCCCTACTTATAGACTTTAAATTATCGTTAAAATCAAAAATTATCTCATTTAGCGGAAGATCGTATACTAGCATAACTCTTTTACCAACATAACTTAAATCTATTTGCGTACCTCTTTTTTCATTACAAAGTTTTAATATTTTTCCTAAAAAATCATCTGGGCAAAATATTGTAGCTCTTATCCAAGGCTCACTTATTTCATTTATTTTAATTAATTCGGGCCAATCAGCTGGGTTATGTATTTTAGTAATATTACCATCATTCATTTTAACTTCATAAATTACACTTGGAGCTGTTGTCACTAAATCCAAATCAAATTCACGCTCTAAGCGTTCTTGAACTATTTCCAAATGAAGTAAACCTAAAAAGCCACATCTAAAGCCAAGTCCTAGTGCTGCACTTGATTCAATTTCAAAATGAAAAGAAGTATCATTCAATCTAAGTTTTGCCAGAGAATCTCTTAACTTATCAAATTCTCCTGCATCTGTGGGATAAAGGCCACAAAAAACGACGGGTATACTTTCTTTAAATCCAGGCAATGATTCTAATGCAGGCTCTTTAAAATTAGTAATAGTATCTCCGACCCAGGCGTCTGAGACTGATTTAATAGCAGCAGTTATAAAGCCTACCTCTCCAACACTTAGACTATTAACTATTCTAGGTTTAGGATCTAATATTCCTACTTGTTCAATTTGGTACTCCCTCTTAGATTTCATTAATTTAACTTTCATACCTTTTTTTATTACTCCATCGTGCACTCTTACAAGAACCATTACTCCTAGATATGAATCATACCAAGCATCTATTAATAATACTTTTAATGGTGCCTTACTATTTCCAATAGGATAAGGTATGGTTTTAATTATGAGCTCTAATAATTCTTCTACTCCCTCTCCTGTTTTTCCAGACACGTTCAACACGTTTGATGTATCAAGTCCTATTAGATCATTTATTTGTGTTTTAATTCTTTCTGGCTCTGAAGCAGGTAAATCCACTTTATTTAATACAGGAATAATTTCTAAGTTAGCCTCCAAAGCAAGCCAGGTATTAGCTAAAGTTTGAGCCTCAACTCCTTGGCTAGCATCCACTAGAAGTAAGGCCCCCTCACAGGCTGCTAATGATCTAGACACCTCATATGAAAAATCAACGTGTCCTGGAGTGTCTATCAAGTTAAAAATATAATTCTTACCATTTTCTGATTTATACTCTAAACGAATAGTTTGAGCTTTAATAGTAATACCTCTTTCTCTTTCAATTTCCATAGAATCAAGAATTTGATCTTTCATTTCTCTATTACTTACTGTTCCACAGAATTCTATTAATCTGTCAGATAAAGTTGATTTTCCATGATCAATATGAGCTATTATAGCAAAATTTCTAATATAAATATTATCAGTCATAAAAACACCAAACTAAAAATTAGTAAAAAAAATACCAATTATATAAATAATATGTCTATATTAAATTTATAAATGATAAAATAAAAAAATATAAAATATGAGTTCATTAAATGTAAAAGATACTATTATAATAGGAACTGCACAATTAGGTAGTAACTATGGCATTGCTAATAAAAATCAAGAAATTATAACCTCAGATAAAATTGATCTTCTCAACTTATGTTATGATCATGGATTACATAACTATGATACTGCCTATGCATACAAAAATTCTCATAATATAATAGGAAAATGGGTTAAAGATTATAAAGTAAAGCCCATTATTAATACTAAAATACCCAATCTAATTAAAAACAAATCTAAAGATATTGATAAAATTTTTTATAAAAGTGTTAAGGATTTGAATGTTGTAAAAGTTAATAATTTATTTTTACATAACATTAATGACTGGGATAGAATTGAAGTTAAGCAATTTATAAATACAATTCTAAATAAAAAACTGATAAATAAATTTGGCCTATCTATTTATGAAGAAAAACATATATTTATAGATCCTAAAATTAAGGTAATACAGGCTCCAGGAAATATTTTCAATCAACAAATACTATTATCTGACAAAATCAATGAATTTATGGAAAATAAAGGTGAAGTCCAAATAAGGTCAGTTTTAATCCAGGGATTATTAAATATAGATCCAAAATTATTACCATTAAATTTACAGGATGCAAGGGCAGGTTTATTATTCTTCAGAAATATTGCTAAAGAGTTAAATATTAGTAGAATACATTTAGCTATATTATGTATAAACTATATAATTCCAAAAGCAAAATTAGTTATAGGAATTGATAACTCAAAACAGTTTATAGATATATTAGATATTAAAAATACTAAAATTAAAAAAACTGATATTATTGAAGTATTAAAAAAATGTAAGACCTTCTCAGGAGATCATTGGGATCCAAGAAATTGGTAATATACAAATTATTCTGATAAATAATTTAATAAATTTGAAGGATCATCGTCATAACCACGTTTCAGTTCTGATTTTACTTTATTATTTCTTATATCTTTTAAAAGGCTTCTAAAACCTTGCTCATCATTATTAAAAAAATAAGTAGTATATTCTGGTCTTTTGGATTTATAATTCAATTTTTTTCTATATTTTTCTTTTTGATCTGTATATTCAATAGTTATTCCTCCAATATCATGAATAGACTGAAATGCCGTAGTATAATGCGAAGCTATTGAAAATCTTGTTTTTACAGATAACAATGCTGGATGCAAAGAAGTAATTATTACATTCAAATTTTTTCTTTTGTTTAAAATACTTTGTAATAAAGACATATCCGTAATTATGTGCGGTTTTATTAATATTTTAAATTGTGGACATTCTTCATGAATTATATCTAAAATATCTTCCACTAAAGTTGTCCAACTATTTTTATTTTTTAAAAACATCGCTCCTGATGCCTCTTGCCCAATATGTCCCAAAAGTAATAAACAACAATCGTTTGTTAACTCAACATTAGTTTCTTCTTTAATTAGATTATTAAAATTACTTTTCAAATAATCTATCCATGTTTTTCTACTATGCGACGATCTAATAATATATTTTTTAGAATTTAATAATGCTGGATGTTTCAGTAATGGCCAATTATTTGAAAAAGCAATAACACTCTTTCCTTTAGGTGAGGGGCCCAAAAATTTATTAAGATCAGTTCTTTGTTCATGGACAGATCGATCCGCATTATACGCTTGTTCAGAATAACCAGAGCTATCTGCACTGGAAAAAATAGTATTATTTTTGTTAAAATAGTATAGTAACTTTAAAGGCCACGTGTTTAAAGCGCGAAAATGTATAAATATTACTTTAGTAGTAATAAGATTATAAATTAATGCTAGAAAATGCGGCAGTATTTTAGCTAAATGAATTATAAAATTTAATCTTTTATAATGATACTTGCCTATATTTTTATTATTAAAATATTTAGAGTTTTTGTATCTACCTAAAAGTATTAAATCCCCTACTTCTTTTATAGCCTTAAATAATAATTTATTTAATTTAATAAATTCATAAGTATTATAGTCAAAAGTTATATAGATGACTTTAATTGTCTCATTTCTTGATTTAACATCTAAAATTATTGGAACAATTGTATCTAAAGAAATAATTTTATTATTTAAGAAAATATAAATAAATTTACTTTTACTTCTTCTAAAGCCTAAATTCTTAAATATACTTTTCAAGATATAATTTTTTCAATAAGTTCAAGGTCTTCCCTACTATCTATTTGCAAGCTATCATATGAAGGTATTTTTACTATTCCTATTTTCCCACTATACCTTATACCAGTATTTAACAACCTTTCTTTAGATGTAATATAAAACATTCCTGTTTCTTCATAATATTCATCTCTATCTTGTCTTCTAGGACGACTATAAATATCCCATTCAATTGGATTAATATTTTTATCCCAGGTTGGAACCCAATGTTTTTTTGTAGCGGTAAAAACAGAATCATAATTACCTGAAATCATCATATTTATTCCTTCATTTATATATTTTGAAGTTATAAAAGGACCTGTTGGCTGAATAAATACTAATAAATCAAATTTTTCTTGATCCGCAAATTGTATTAGAGAAGGTTCATTTAGTATAGTATCTGTAGCGAACTCTTTAGGTCTATCTATTACTTTTGCACCCCATTTCATAGAAATTTTTTTAATCTCTTTATCCTCTGTAGACACCCAAGTTTCAGAAACATTTGATTCTAAACTAGCTAAAATAGAATAGGAAATTAATGGTTTACCTTTAAGAGGTATTATATTCTTTTTAGGTACTGACTTAGACCCACCTCTCGCAGTAATAAGTGATTTTATTAGCATATATAATCCTTATCTAGTTTAAATTAATGAAAAAGTCAGAATAATTTTATCTAATATACGTTTAAATATATTTTTTTATATGCAAAATATAATATAAGACTTAAAATTTATTTTTTATCTCTTTTTCTAACTCCAATAAAATAGGAGGCGTCGCTGCCTTATCATCTATATATAAATCTGCTGCTGGCTTACCAAATTTAAGCTCATCAAATTTTATTTTCCATCTTTTAAATTGTTCCTTAGTAACATCTTCCCAATCTATTCCAGACACTGAGCCTCTTGCAGTATAATAAATTATTTTTAAACCACATTCTTTTAGATTATTTAAAATAGATATGTTTTTTTTTATTGGCTTAGCTTTAAAATAATCTCCATCTTCTACTATACTTGCAACTACTCCATCAATATCTACTACAAGAGTTTTATTATTTTTTCTAATATTATTTTTATATTCTTCTAATATTTGAGATTCGAATCTTTGCATATAATCAACCAAAACACTAAATTAAAATATAATTGTTTGACCAAAAAACTTACCATTTGTATATTTGACTTTTTCTTTCATATGGATCTAAATTATTTATTTTAATATCTTTATATTCAGAATCACCTACAATACTAGTTGTAGATACTTCCTCAAAAATAGCACCTTCTTTTGACTCAAACGAATGCCAATCTCCTGCTCTAATATCTATTTTATCACCTTTATTTAAAATATGTTTAACATCGTTCCTTACAACTATAACTTTTCCTTGAAGAACATGAAAAGTTTCATCTTTTTTATAATGTCTATGAGTAGGATGTTTTTGACCTTTTAATAACCCTACTAACTTTTTACAATAAATATCATTAATGATTGTAATAAGAATTACACCTGTTTCTGCTAAATTCTCTAACCCATAGTGATGGGATAACTCCATACTTTCATATTTTCCTACTGCAATACTTGCTTCTTCAAACATTCCTTTGTATGAATGAACATGCTCTCTTATAATATTTGCTTGTTTAGTTTCAACCTTTTGAGTTATTGCATCATCTTTTAAGTAATCTTTTTCAGCAATAATCCCCGCTAAAAATTTACCAGAGCTCAATTGCTGATTTTCAAGTGGAAAAGCAAAATATACATCCTTATCATTTATTTTTTGTCCTTTTTTAATATTAATTTTACAAAAAGTACCTCTTGCTAATTCTTGAATGGAAGTTAACTCAGTTTTGGTCATATTTTTATCAGTCTCACCCATACATATACTCTGTGCGTTTTTAATTACATCAATCCATTTTTTTGTTTCTTCTGGATTCATAGAATATTTATTCAAAGTAATTTGATTCGTTGGCAAACCAATATGCCTTTCAAATAAAACCGCTCCACATCCGATAGCACAAACAATTGTCATAAGATCACTAGGTGCTTCATGACCTGAGTATCCTATTATCGTATTAGGATATCTACTTTTTAATCTTTTAATAAAACCTACATTGGCCTCTTTTGGCAAAGCTGGGTAGAGAGAAACACAATGCATTAAAGCAAAATTAATTTCACGATGCTCCAAAAACCTCTGTATTTTATCGATTGCCTTTATATCTTGACCTCCGGTAGAGGCTATAACAGACTTTTTGGTTTTAGCTATTTTTTCTATTAATGGCCAATCATCCGCACTACAGCTTGCTATTTTTATAATATCAACATTTTGTTTTAATGCATTATCTACTGACACTTCATCAAATGGCGTAATAATCAATTTCATGCCAGAATCTTTTATTTTTTTACATATAATTGAAAATTGTTTTTGAGTTAATTCAGTATCAAGAAATCTATCAATATGTTTGTTAGTTTTTTCTTTTAATTGTATTTTAGAAATAAATGTAGAAATATTTCTAAATTGTAATTTAATAGCTGCATTTATATTATTATCTTTTACAATTTTAGAATAGACATCAATTATATTTAATGCATGATCTAAACTACCCTGGTGGTTATTAGCCATTTCAAATATAACTAAATTTTTAAAATCTTCCAATTATTTGCTCCAGTAAAATATATAATTATTACATGTTCACATAATGAACATTATATCATGTTCATATAATGAACGTCAATAAATTAATAATTAGTTTTGTTTCATCAAAATATCTAAATTATTACATATAGCATGAAGGATAGACATATGACACTCTTGTATTACTGAAGTTTGATCAGATTTAATAAGAATATAATCATCAGACTTCTCTTTTAATATTCCTCCATCTCTACCAATCAGGGAAATAGTTTTAATTCCCATATGATTTGCTTGATCACATGCGTGAATTAAGTTCATAGATTGTTTATTTTTTATACTGCCACCACTAGTAGATAGAAGTATAAGAATATCTCCAAGATTACCATAAGCTTCTACCTGTCTTTTTAAATAACTTTCATAATTAAAATCATTAGACCAAGCTGTTATAGCTGCATTATTAGAGGATAAATTTATTGCAGATATAGCGCTTCTATTTCTATCTAAAAAAGTACAAACCAATTCCCCTACAAAATGTTCCGCATCTGCACAAGATCCTCCATTACCTGCAACTAAAATTTTTCTTTTTTCTTTATTGGCATTAAAAATTAATCTTGAAATCTGGTCAATCTTTTCAATTTCTTCTGTTAAAAGTGAAATTTGTTTTGAAACTTCATTAAAATAAGTTTTATTATTATATAATTCTAATTTACTCATAAGCCTTTAGCGCTCCATCCGCCGTCAACTACTAAATTTTGACCATTAATATAATCTGAATTTTTCTGTAATTTATAAGTAAACTTCTCAAATACTTTAATATATTTATAAAAGAAATATTTTTAACCATACTTAATATAAAAGTACAACTGGCGGAGGAGATGGGATTCGAACCCACGATACAGTTTCCTGTATACACGCTTTCCAAGCGTGCGCCTTCGACCGCTCGGCCACTCCTCCTAGTTTCTTAATACCGAATTGGTTTCTTTTTTTACATTATTTATAATAGCATTAGAAATATCTGAAATTTCAATATCTTTTAGTGTTTTTTCTAGAGGTTGTATAATAATTTCTACTGCAATAGATTTATGTTTTGTTGAAGATACCTTATCCATATATACATCAAATAAATTTATCTCTAATAATTTAACATGAGTAAAAGAATCTAAAGAGTCTTTAATAGAGCTTATTATATCTTCAGATAAAGTATTAATATCAGCTAAAAAAGCAAAATCTCTCTTTAAAGGCATCAAACTGTATGAAATATGCTCTTTATTATATTTGTTTTTATTTATTCTTGGTATTCTATTTTGAAAAAGTTCAAAACACACAATCCTCATCCCATATATATCTGAATACTTAGGATGTAATTCTCCAAAATAACCTAATATAGTCTTACCCAATTTAATTGAGCCAGCCCTACCTGGGTGATACCATTTTGGAACATCTTCAACTATGCTAAGACTATTTAAATTTATTCCATTAGCTTCTAAAACATTATATAAATCTTTTTTAGCATCATATATATCTGCTTCTCTCTGCTTTACGGCCCAATGTCTCTCTAAAATTCCTCCAGATCTAATGCCTGCAGAAGATAAAACTTGATCTCTATCTTGATCTCCTAAATATACTGCCCCTACCTCATAAAGACCATAATTTTTAAGTCCTTTATTATTATTTTTAATAAAATTATTTATTAAATTTGGCAATAAAGAAGGCCTCATTACTGACAAATCTTCAGAGATTGGATTATCTAATATTAAGGGTTTTATATTTTCTGAATACATTTTGAAATCTTTCATGGATAAAAAAGAAAATGTAACTGACTCATACAAACCTCTTTTTGCCAAAGTTTCTGAAGTTATTCTATTCCTATACTCATCAAAACTTAATATTTTATTCTTTAATGAGTAATTACTATCTAGTGATTTTTCTTGAAGCTGATCATATCCTTTTATTCTCAATTGTTCTTCAACTATATCTACTTCTTGTGCAATATCATGCCTCCATGAGGGAATACTAACTTTTAATTTTTGATTTTTATCTTCTATTTCAAAGCCTAGTTTTTCTAAAATATTTATTTGATCTATTTTGTCTATATTAACTCCTCCAATTTTATTTACTTTAGAGCAGTCATATTCTATTTGTTTTTTCTTAAATTTATTATCTCCAGAACTTACCTCATGACTTACTTCTCCTCCACAAATTTCTAAAACTAAATTAGTCATAATGTTTATTCCTTCATCCACAAAATTTGGATCCACTCCTCTTTCAAAACGATACCTTGCATCAGAGATTATATTTAGACTTCTTCCAGATGCTGCTACACTACGTGAAGAAAAATAAGCAGACTCTAAAAATACTTCTGTAGTATTTTCATCACATGAACTCTCTTCTCCACCCATAACTCCAGCAATAGAAACAGGTGAGGAATCATCTGCGATAATTAATATATTATTATTTAAATTATAATACTTATTATCTAGAGCTTTTATTTTCTCCCCTTTATTTGCCATTCTAATACATAAATTTCCATCTAATTTATTAGCGTCAAAAACATGTAGGGGGCGCCCTAAATCAAAAGTCAAAAAATTTGTTAAATCTACTAATGCAGAAATAGGCTTTAAACCAATTGAATTTAATCGATTTTTTAACCAATTTGGGCTTTCAATATTTTTTAAACCTTTAAAATATCTTCCTGTAACATAAGTACAGGCATTTTCATTTTCTTGATCTAATTTTATATTCCAATTAATTGGTGATTTAAAACTTCCATTAATTTTAGTTTTACCACTATCTTTTAGTACACCTAATCCAATAACTGCAAGTTCTCTTGCAATACCTTTTACACTTGTACAATCTCCTCTATTTGGAGTTAATCCAATTTCAAAAATTGGATCAGAGATACCTGACCAATCTGAATAGCTATATCCTTTTGGAGCATCATTTGAAAGCTCAATTATACCATCACTATCTTCTTCAAGACATAATTCTTCAGCAGAACATAACATGCCCTCTCCTGTATAGCCCCTAATTTCTTTCTTTTTTAAAACTAAACCACTAGATGGAATAGTAACACCTAAAGGCGCGAATACTACCTTAAGACTTTTTCTTACATTTTTCGCACCGCAGACTACTGAAACTATTTTTTTTCCTAAATCTACCTTACATATACTTAATTTATCTGCATTAGGATGGGAATTAACCTCAATAATTTCAGCAATAATAAAATCTTTTAACTTATCTGCAGGATTATAAATTGACTCTACTTCTAGCCCTAGGTTTGTTAAACTATTGCCTATAATCTCAGCAGTTATATCAGGGATAAACTTTATATGCTCAGAAATCCATGATAAAGAAAACTTCAATGCCTAATCCTCCTTAAAATCAAAATTGGGACTATTTGTTGTACTAAAACCATAATGATTCAACCATCGAATATCGCCTTCATAAAAGTTTCTCAAATCAGATATTCCATATTTTAACATAGCAAATCTCTCTACCCCTAGCCCAAAAGCAAACCCTTGCCATTCTTCTGGATCTAAATTACAATTAACAAACACATTAGGATGTACCATTCCGCAACCCATTACTTCTAACCAATCTGATCCTTGCCCTATCTTAATAGAGTTACCTATTTTATTATAACCTATATCTATTTCTGCACTTGGCTCTGTAAAAGGGAAAAAAGAAGGCCTAAACCTAATTGGTAAATTACTAACTTCAAAAAATTCTTCACAAAAAGCCCTTAATAGGCCTTTTAAATGCCCCATATTAATATTTTTATCAATAACTAAACCTTCTATTTGATGAAACATAGGCGAGTGAGTTGCATCATCATCACATCTAAAAGTTCTACCTGGAGCAATAATTCTTATTGGAGGTTTTTTATTTATCATTGTTCTTATTTGCACTGGAGAAGTATGTGTTCTTAATAGTTTTCTCTCTTGATTATCTTGATTAGAAATATAAAATGTATCATGGTCTTGTCTAGCAGGGTGATCATCTGGAATATTTAATGCTGTGAAATTGTGAAAATCATTTTCAATATCTGGACCAGTTTCAACTGTAAAATTAAAATTTGAGAATATATCTATAATATTATCAATTGTTCTACTTATAGGATGAATTTTACCTTCATCATTATCATTTCCCGGTCTTACTGGAAGAGTAACATCAAGCTTTTCAATTTCTATTCTATTAAGAATATCTGCATCTCTAATTTCGAGCTCTTTAGATTCAAATGCCTTCAATATATTAACTCGTAATTCATTATAGCTCTTGCCCAAAATTTTTTTTTCTTCGCTACTTACATCAGACAAAGACCTCATTAGGATAGAAACACGTCCTTTCTTTCCTAATTCTTGTATTTTAATTTCTTGAAGTTCTTTTAATGATTTTATTTTAGATATCTCACTAAGTATTTTATCTTCTATTTCTTTAGTATCAGACATTACAACCTAAGCTCTTTCATTTAATAGACATACACATATCAAAGTGAAGAAATTATTTTACTTTTAAACATGAAAATTATTATAATTTAAGATTATAAAAAAACCAAAATTTTATAGTTAAAATTAAGAGTTTTTTACTTTTTCAACAATAGATTTAAAAGAATCTGGTTCTCTTACTGCAAGATCAGCTAACATTTTTCTATTAATATCAAAACCTGCAGTATTTAATCTATTAATTAATACACCATATGTCATACCAAGTTCTCTTGCAGCTGCATTGATTCTTTGTATCCATAAACCTCTAAAAGTTCTTTTTTTAGCTTTTCGGTCTCTATAAGCATATTGACCACTTTTTTCAACTCTTTGTATAGCGGCACGGAAAGTATTTTTTTGTCTACCCCTAGAACCTTTTGCAGCTTTTATTACTTTAAGATGTCTACTGTGAGCAGTAACTCCGCGTTTAACTCTAGACATTGTAATTCCTCTTCATAATTATTTCTTATAAACTATTTCTTAAAAAATTCTTTTTTACTATTTTAGCATCTGCATCCACCATAACAGTAGATCCTCTAGCATTTCTAATAAATTTTGTTGTTCTCTTTATCATACCATGCCTTTTTCCAGCTTGATTCATTTTAACCTTTCCAGAGCTTGTTAAACTAAATCGCTTTTTTGCACCACTTTTTGTTTTAATCTTAGGCATTATATATTCCTCATAAAATCCTCAATATTTAGAGGTTCTATATATATATCTATAGAAAAATATGCAAGTTATAAAAAAAGAATTTACAAGTATTATTGTTCTTTATCTGATAATATTCTTTTCTCGCTTTTAGTATTTACTTTTTCTGAAATATTAGGAGCGAAAACTTGTACCATTTGCCTTCCCTCTAACTTAGGAAATTGTTCAATTTTCACAGTAGTATCTAGGTCTTCTCTTATGCGTCTTAATACTTTTACACCTATATCTTGGTGAGTCATTTCTCTACCTCTAAAACGCATAGTAATTTTAACCTTATCGCCCGCATTTATAAATTTTCTTACACTTCTCATCTTGATTTCATAGTCATTTGTATCGATATTTGGTCTAAATTTTATTTCCTTAACTTCAACGGTTTTTTGCTTTTTTCTAGCTTCTGCAGCTTTTTTCTGTGCTGCATACTTAAATTTACCATATTCAATTATCTTGCAAACCGGCGGCTTTGCATTAGGAGATACTTCTACTAAGTCTAAACCTAAATCTTCAGCTTTTTCTATTGCTTCTCTTAAAGGTAATATACCTAGCATTGCTCCTTCACTATCTATAACTCTTATAGGATCTGTAGTAATTTGATTATTTATTTTGTGTAAATCTTCAGAAAAGGAATTTTGTTTACTATTTTTTTTATTTATACTTCTGCTCCTCTATATTATTATAATATTATTAAAAAAATACATATTTATAAAATAAAAACAAATTAAAATTTATTAAAAATATCTATATTCAATCTATCTATATATTATTTTATAAAATTTTCAATCTATTCCTATATTTTTCAATATTTTAAATACTTCCTCAGCTTTAATATCGCTAATAATATCTTTATGAAGTATATGAACATTTTTTCCTAATGGTGCACATAAATCTGGATTAGAACCAGCTCCAAATAAAACTATTAAATTTAAACGACACGTAGCTAATAAATGCATAGGGCCCGTATCATTTCCAATAGCGCACATTGCATATTTGCTCAAAAAAACTATATCCTTAAAAGAAGTTTTTCCCGCATAATTTAAGGGTTTGTTTTTTACAGAATGACTAACTTTTGTAATGATATTATTTATATTTTTAAACTCTTCATTACCTCCTATTAAAATAGATTTAATTCCAATATTTGATAGATATTCAATTAAATATGCATAACTTTCTGCAGACCATTTCTTATTTTTTCTATGTTTAGCAGCACCAGACACAATGATTATGAATTTATCTTTTGGCAATATACTTCTATTATCATAATTATCTGCTAACCATCTCCAATCTGGCAAAAAATCATATTGAATCCCTGCTAATTTTAATTGATCCTTTTGCCTATCAATTGTATGCATAAATTTTCTATTCTTATTACTATGTCTATATTTACTTCCTAAGGCTATTCCGGACCAATGAGATTTTTTTAAAAAACAAAATAAGAAAAAATATAAATTAGATCTATGAGAAGTTTGAAGATCATAAATATTTGTAAATTTATATTTTATAAAAAATTTTCTTAATATATTCCAATCTTTTAAATCCCTCCACTTTGGCTTAGGGTCAATCAAAACCAAGTCAAACCAAGGTGAGCTCTTTAATAAGCCTTCGAATTTAATTGTAGTAAGACAAATAATATTATCATTTTTATGATAATTTCTTATAGCTTGCATAGCAGAACCAGCAAGAATTATATCGCCTAAGGCTCCATGTTTAATAACTAAAATATTATTTTTCATTTTTAATATTTCTATTTATTAAATCTGAATAAATTTCTAATGTTTTAAAACACATTGTATCATTATTAAAATTTAATGAGGTTCTTTCTATAGCTTTAGAGGCCATATTTTTCCTTTCCAAGTCATCCAAATCTATCGCTTTAAGTATTTTGTCTGACAAATCAATTGCATCTCCTGATTTAAATAACCATCCAGTAACATTATTTATAATAATTTCTGGTCCACCTCCATGATTAACTGCTACTGTTGGTCTACCCATTGCCTGTGCTTCAGCAACTACTCTCCCAAAAGCTTCAGGGTCAGTCGATGCAGAAATTACGACATCTGCTAATTTATATATTGCAGCCATATCAATTTGATTTTCAATAATTCTAAAATTATTGGTCAGGCCTAATTTATCTATAAGTGAATTTAATTCATTATAATACTTATTTCGTCCTTGAATATCTCCAACAAATAGACAAACAATATCTTCTCTTCCAAGCATAGCAACCGCTTCAATGAGAGTTTTATGCCCCTTCCATCTAGTTATTCTTCCAGGTAATAAAATAACAAAATTATCTTCAGGTATGTTAAACTTTTTACAAAAAGAAATTAATCTTTCATCAGAAACTTCTAAATGGTTAAAAGTATCAAGATTAATTCCTCGATGGATAGTAACTACTTTTTGATGGTTAATATTATAGTTATTTAGAATATGTTTTTTAATAAAATTACTTATAGCTATAACCTTATCACCTTTAGTCATTACACTATTATATTTTTTTTTCCATTTTCCTTTTATGGAATATGTGCCATGAAAGGTAGTAATAAAAGGAATATTCATTTTTTTTGCTGCAAAATAGGCACTCCAAGCTGGAGCTCTGCTCCTAGCATGAATAATATCTATTTTATTTTTCTGAATTATTTTAGATAGTCTATAAATATTTCTAAATATTGTAATAGGGTTTTTACTAGCCAGAGGCAGCAGAAGTACTATACCGCCTTCTCTAATAATCTCTCGTTCTCTTCTTCCACCATTTGAAGCAACATAAGAAATATGACCTGATTTCTGCAAAGCGTTAGAAATTTCTATTGCGCCTGAGACTAGTCCACCACTATTTAAATGAGGTAAAACTTGCAAAATTCTATAATTTTTTATATCTACAGTCATAAAATTCTTTCAAAATATATTCACTTCAATTTATAAAATTAATAATAATGAGATTACTTTAATGCATAAAATATTACATACAAGCCATAATAGAAAAATTGCATACCAATATTATAAAGGTAAATCTCAGATTGGCTTTATGTTTTTTAGTGGTTTTTGTTCAGATATGACTGGTAGTAAAGCTCAACATATATTTGAGTGGTGTAAAAAAAATCAATATGAATGTACTTTATTTGATTATTCTGGTCATGGAAAATCTTCTGAAAAGTTTATAAATACTTCTATACAAGAATGGATTGAGGATGCATTAGAAATACTAAATAAAATACCATCAAAGCCTCAAATAATTATAGGTTCAAGTATGGGAGGATGGATTGCTTTAAAAATAAGTTTAATGAATCCAACAAAAATTAAAGGGTTAGTAACTATTGCTGCAGCTCCAGATTTTACTGCGAGATTATGGGAAAAAGAATTAAATAAAACACAAAAAAATGAAATTCTTAAAAAAGGATTTACCAAAATACCATCAGAGTACGATTCTAATGGTTATATAATAACAAAAAATAATATTGAACAAGGGAATAAGAACCTAATATTAACTAATAAAAAAAATATATTTTCTTTACCTTTAAAACTTATTCATGGAGATAAAGATAAATCGGTTAGCTGGAAAGAAAGCTTAAAGGTCTTCAAAAAAAATAATAATGAAAATTCAGAGCTTATTATTATAAAAAATGGGGATCATAGACTTTCTAATGAAAAACAATTAAAAAAAATCTTAATAATAGTTCAATCTTTATACCAAGATTGCATTTCATAATTATGGTATATGGATTTTAATCCTTCCTTATATGTAGGAAATAATAAGTTACCATATTTTGTTTTTAATAACGAATTATTTACTCTCCTATTATTTTCCCAAAAGCGCCTAAGATTATTAGGCATTTCGTTAGATATATCCGAATAATTTATATATTTAGGCATACTTTTATTCATAATAGTGTATGCATAAATTAGTACATCTAACTGAGAAGCCGGTAAATTATCTGATAAATTAATTATTCCAGAATTCATTTGATTGGCACATGCTAAGCATAAGACCCTAGCTATATCCTTTTCATGTATTCTATTAAAATAATGTCCTTCTTTATATATTGGCTTAACTTTTTTAGTTATAATTTGATTAATAACATTTTTATTATTGCCATATATTCCCGATAATCTAAATATTTCTACTAATATTGAATATTTAGTTCCAAAATCTAATAAATCTTGTTCAGCTTTAACCCTATTTATTTCTAATGATTCTTTTGGTCTTAACTTACTATTTTCATTTACTTCTTCACCATTATAATTACCATACACAGAAGTGCTGGATAAGTACCCAATCCACCTAACATTAGAATCTATAATTTCTTTAGAATAAGTTTTAATTATTTTACATCCAAAATTATCTGGGGGCACTGTTATAATTAATTTGTCAGCTTTTAATATACATTGGTCTATATTACTTCGAGAGAAAACCTTAACACCTATTTTTTTAAGTCTTACTTGTCTATCGTAATTGTCTGTTGAACCAAAAACATTAAAGCCCTGCTTAAGAAGAGCAGAACAAAGCTCAAAAGAAATATTACCTAAGCCTAGGATAGAAATGTTTTTCATATAAAATTATCCAATTTAACTTCTTTTATATCTTCTTTAGATTGCAGCCATTCATTAATAACTTCTTTATTCTTTTCTGTATTAATTCTTTTATCAATTTCTAAAAAAAATGACTTTCTTGACAGTCTACTTAGTGCCCAAATAGAAGCTACTCTAACTATAGAAGAATTATCATCTAATAGCCTAATAGTACAATCAATTAAGGACCTATCAGATGAATTTCCGATAGCAATTAAAACATTTCTAATAAACCTATTTCTGCCTATTCGTTTTATAGGCGAACCAGAAAATAATGTCCTAAATTCAGTATCTGTTAAAAGAGATAAATTCTCTAAAGTAGGAGTTTTTAAATCCTCTCTTGGAGCAAATGATATATTTTTAGTTTTTTGAGCAAATTTATTCCAAGGACATATTGCCAAACAATCATCACAACCATATATTCTATTACCTATTAACTTACGAAACTCCCTAGGTATATGGCTACCATTTTCAATTGTTAAGTATGATATACATTTTCGTGCATCTAACTTATAAGGACTAATAAATGCATTTGTAGGACATACATCTATACATTTAGTGCAAGTTCCGCAGTTATTCTCTTGAGTTTTATTTTCTATATCTTGTAAATCAGTATCAATTAATATAATTCCTAAAAAAAGCCAACTTCCAAAATTAGAACTTACTAAATTTGTATGTTTTCCTTGCCAGCCTATACCAGCAGCTTCCGCTAAAGGTTTTTCCATCAAAGGTGCGGTATCAACAAAAACCTTAATTTCTCCATGTGTTTTAGATACGATCCAACTTGC
>CEUM01108529.1_pt1 | contig 30202 bp, 31 predicted proteins | sample 356421 | NCBI WGS metagenome assembly CEUM01 (sample SAMEA2622716, study PRJEB7988) | marine metagenome | biome: marine biome (ENVO:00000447); feature: surface water layer (ENVO:00002042); material: "saline water (ENVO:00002010), including plankton (ENVO:xxxxxxxx)" | depth 5 m
CTCACCGTCTGAATCTTGATCAAAAGCAAGGCGCTTCATCTCGACAAGGTCAAAAACCCCTTTGAACTCGTCGCCCTGTCCATCTGGATATTGAATAGGGATGGCATTGGCCTTGAGCTTGCCTCGAATTGATTCGACAACATTCTCAAAATCCGCTCCCAGCCGATCCATTTTGTTGACAAAGGCAAGCTTTGGAACATGGTATGATTCAGACTGACGCCAAACGGTTTCGGACTGCGGCTCAACTCCGCTCACACCACAAAAAACACCCACGGCTCCATCCAGCACGCGCAAGGAGCGCTCCACTTCGATGGTGAAATCAACATGCCCGGGGGTATCGATAATGTTGATCATACAGGGCGACCATTCACAGGATGTCACAGCCGACATGATAGTAATGCCGCGATCCTGCTCTTCGGGCATGTAATCCATAGTGGCAGTGCCTTCATGCACCTCGCCGAGCCGATGGATTTTCCCTGAATAATAAAGAATTCTTTCAGTCAGTGTGGTCTTTCCAGCGTCAATGTGGGCAATAATACCGATATTGCGAAGGTTACTAAGCGCCTTCGCAGAAGGGGCATTCGTTTTGGTCACGTCAACCTCCGATGGTCCAGACAGTAGAATGAAATTGAAAATGCTCAGGGTGAAGATCAGGCCAAATCCAGCAACCTTCCTGTCCCGGCCCAAGAACCAGCCGAGCCTTGCTCTGAGCGCTGTTCGCACGCTCCTCTGGAAGGTACGCCACATCAACAATAGCATCAACACATTCGCTGAAGCTATCGCCTTCATAGGAAAAATTATCTGCGGGCATCTCTACTTCGACGCCAAATACGCTGAAAACGATATCAGGGTGAGTGAAAGCTAATGCTTCGAGATCAAAGGTGTCTGCTCCCTCCATCCAGACAGAGGCAGCTCGACTGAACCGGGGGCGCCAGAAGGAAATACGTGATGCAGCTTGTAACTCGGTCGTTTTAATAACAGCAGCACGAGGGCCCAGAACCGTTACAGCTCCAGTCAATCCGGTTTCTCTTAACTCATTAAACAGGCGACGAGCCTGTACGTCTGTCACATTGGCTACCAATTCCTGCCCGCCCAACTCCAACCCGGTCAAAATGGAGTTCGGCCACGGCGTGTCACTGGCCACACGGGCGGCGAGTACGTGCTTAACACCGCCGGCAAGAGCAGGAACAAGCGCCGCCAGCAATCGAGAAGAAGAAAGAAGGCTGCCATCAAAGAGTACCACTGCAAAATCAACGGTCTGAAAACGTGTACGTGTGGTGAAATCCGCCCGCCATTGCTGACGGAACTCTCCACTCTCCACCTTTCTCGGACCATACCAGTCATAGAGTCGAGCAATGGCTGTTTTCATCCAGGCCCTATTGTGATCGGGAATTTGATCATAGGCACGGGCAAAGACCTCATCAGCGGGGACAAGGTCAGCAATCCAATCCGGGAAAACATGTGTTACTCTTTTCATGATGACAAAAAGGCGGCCCGAAGACCGCCCGTTTTTTAAATTATAACCATTTTTTAAGCCACAGCTTCCAACTGTTCTGGATACGTAGCCTCTCTTCTTCCGACAGCGTTTTCTGATACTCGAAATAGGAGTATTCAGCTCGCTGTCTCGCATAATCACGCAGATCAGGTACATCGGAGAAGTTCTCAACAACATACTGATACCGGTGCCATGCCGGCCCGTATTGCTCGGTTCGCCAAAAGAAGTCAGCTACATACACTTCATGCTCTGCAAGAATTCGTCGACTTTTAACTATCAGGTCAGAAGCTGCATCAGCGTACTTTGTACCGGGATAGGTCTCCTGCAACCGGTAGAAATACTCAAGCCCTTCCTTGATGTTCTCCTGTCGACGATCAATTGACTCAAAAAGCATGTAGTTGGAGTTACCAATCTGATAAAGAATATACGGGATATCCTCGTTCGTCGGATGCAGTGCCTCAAACTCTTTATAGGCATCGAGTGCCAGCAGGTAGTCTTCGTCAAGAAAATACGCATCCCCCAAAGCCAGCTCTGCCTTGAGAGCGAATGGGCTAAAAGGGAACCGATCCTTGATCTTGGTGAAGTACTCCTGCGCATCTCCGTACTCCTTCTCGCCCATGGCATCCATTCCAGCTTCAAACAATTCCTGCGCCGTGTCTTCCGGCGGCGGCAAGAAGTAGCTGTCAATCAAGGCACAGCCCGACAGGAGCCAAAGGGCAAGGACAGAGACCAGAGCCAACGTGGAACGCATGTCGACTCCTAAATTCCGAGTTGTTCAAGGTAAGTGAAAGCAGCGTTTGCAGCAGTGGCACCATCGCCCACCGCACTGGCTACCTGACGACACATTTTGGACCGGATGTCTCCAGCCGCAAAAATGCCGGCAACATTGGTGCGCATTTCCACATCGGTAATGATACCATTGGCATCCTTTTCGACCACTTCAGGAACGAAATCCAGAATAGGCTCGAAACCAACAAAAATGAATGCACCATCCACCTTGAGCTCTGAAGTGGCGTCAGTGGAAACATCCCGAAGTGAAACGGATTCAACTCCATTAACACCAACAATTTCATCAACAACGGTGTTACGAATAACTTCGATTTTTTCGTTGTTGAAGCATTTGTCCTGATAACAAATCAAGCCCCGGAACTCATCACGACGATGGATCAGGTAAACCTTGTTGACAAGACGAGCGAGATACAACGCTTCTTCAAGCGCAGAGTTACCACCGCCAATCACTGCCACGTCACGGTCACGGAAGAAGTTGCCATCGCAGAGAGCGCAATAAGACACTCCCTTGCCAAGCAGACGTTCTTCTCCCGGAATTCCCAGCTTGCGATACCGTGAACCTGTTGCCAGGATAATCACTCGCGCCTGAACCTTTTCACCACCGACATGAATCGTGTGGATGGAAGTCCCAAGCTCAATGGACGACACCTCGTCGGTGATCCGCTCAAGCGGATGTTCGTCCAAATGAGCCGCAAACTTGTCAGCGAGTTCCCAGCCCTGCAACCCACCGGGAAAACCCGGATAGTTCTCAATCTCAGACGTCATGAGAACCTGGCCGCCAGGAGCAAGCTTTTCGATCATGGCGGTTTTCACACCAGCCCGTAAAAGATAAAGGGCAGCCGTCATTCCTGCCGGGCCGCCCCCAATGACTACAGCGTCATACGATTTCATTATTTACAAAGCCTTCTTGGTGATCATTTCCTTGATGCTGCTCTTGGAGACAGCGCCGGTGGACTGGTCAACGACTTCTCCATCCTTGAACAGAATGAGTGTCGGAATCGCACGAATGCCGTACTTGCCAGGAGTTGCGGAGTTTTCATCCACGTTCATCTTCACGATCTTAACTTGACCGGCGTACTCTTCGGACAGCTCATCAATGACAGGTCCCATTGCGCGACAAGGGCCGCACCAGGGAGCCCAGAAATCAATAAGGACAGGTACTTCACTCTGGATGACTTCCTGTTCAAAATTGCCGTCCGTAATCTGATTTGCCATTTGATTCTCCTTTTTTCGGCTCCCAGCCGTCATATTCGCTTAAATAAAACCGACCCATACAAGTCGGTACATGCTCACTAATTGTTATAAAATAGGTTTGTCCGCACCCTGCTGTCAAGGATAGTCGAGATATACTACCTGTCTCAGTCTCTTTTGCCAACCTTCCAGTCCAATGGGACCACACGTCCGCGGGGTACAGCTTCCAAATCAAGGGAATGATACAACCCTTCTCCGGCTAAAAGTGAACCGGCATATGCTATCATCGCCCCGTTATCCGTACATAAGTTGAGATTTGGCAAAGTCAACTGCAACCTTTTGGCGTCGGCCACCCGCTGCATAGTACTGCGCACCATGGAGTTTGCAGCAACGCCACCGGCAACGATCAAACTTTTCATTCCCTTGTTTTTTTTCAAGGCGCGTTCAACTTTGATCCGAAGAGTATCTGCCACGCTCCAGTTGAATGAGGCACAAACACGGCACAAGTGTGCACGCCGCTCACCAGACAACGCATCGAGCGCAGCCTCGTCTGCCATTTCCTTGAAGATCAACTCAGGATGGGCATTCACGTAGTTTGCAACGGCCGTCTTCAGGCCACTGAAACTGAAATCAAGACTCGGATTGTCGATAAATGCCCGCGGGAAGAGCGAGGTATCAGGTTCGGTTTCCTGTGCCAACTTATCCACATGTCGACCACCAGGATATGGAAAATTCAGGACTTTCGCTACCTTATCGAAGGCTTCACCGGCTGCGTCATCCAACGTCCGACCAATGAGCTGGAATTCGGTTGGGGAATCGATACGGTATGTATGCGTATGCCCGCCTGACACAAGTAAGCCAAGTGCAGGGAAGACCAGCTCGCTTTCCAGTCCGGCAGCCAGCAAGTGCGCCCACAAATGGTTGACTCCGACCAGGGAAGCACCGGTTGAAAGTGCAAGGCCTTTTGCAAAGCTGACACCGACCAATAGGCTTCCCAACAACCCTGGTCCCCTGGCAACAGCTATGTTGTCGATCATCTGAGGTGTGACGTCGTATTCATCCATCAGCTCATTAAAGAGCCGCGGCAACATACGCAGATGTTCACGGGAGGCAATTTCAGGAACCACGCCACCGAACAAAGCATGCAAATCTATTTGGGTGGAAAGCTTTTCACCCACCAACCGCCCGTCACGAACCAGCGCTACGGCAGTTTCGTCACAAGAAGTCTCGATTCCGAGAGTAAGCATTACTTTTTCTTCTTTCTCCGAGCCTCGGATTCGAAGATGTCCTGCACGACTTGAACGTCATTCATTGAACCGCAATAAAACGGTACTCGCTGATGCAGATGATCAGGCTCAATATCCAGAATGGGCGTCAAGCCATCCGTGGCCATCCCACCGGCTTGCTCGACGATGTATGCCATGGGATTGCATTCACAGGTGAGGCGCAGCTTGCCTGTGGGCTTTTTAGGATCACGCAAATCAGCAGGATACATGAAAATGCCACCGTACAAGAGGTTGCGATGAAAATCAGCAACCAGCGATCCGATGTATCGGCCACTGTAGGGTTTTCGCAGCGCATTCTTGGGTGATTTAAAGTATGCCAGAGCCTTTTTCGTGTCACGGTCCCAATACCGCTCGTACCCCTCGTTGACGGAGTAGATTTTGCCCTGTTCGGGAATACGGATATTCGGATGCGAAAGAATGAACTCGCCAACACTGGGGTCGAGAGTGAACCCGTGTACCCCTTCGCCGGAGGTGAAAACCAGCATTGTAGACGAACCATAAAGAATATACCCGGCAGCGACCTGGTCTCTACCTTTCTGGAGGACATCGCCAGACATCAAGGCAGCATCGGGGCTGGATTTGCGCTTGTAAATGGAAAAAATAGTCCCGATATTGACATTGACGTCAATGTTGGACGAGCCATCCAGAGGGTCAAATATTATGATGTATTCACCCCTGGGCAAAGTCTCAGGAACTTCTATAATATCGGCATTCTCTTCAGAAGCCATGGCGCACAGCACTCCTGAACGCGCAAGCCTGTGGATCAAGATGCGATTGGCATACTCGTCCAGCTTCTTTACTTCCTCACCCTGCACGTTAACATCACCGGTAAACCCGAGCACATCAACAAGGCCGGCCTTATTGACCGCACGAGATATTATTTTGGCCGAGAGTACCAGCTCATTGAACAAACGGGTAAACTGACCCGTTGCTCCCGGCACCAGCTTCTGGTGCAAGAGGATGTGTTCCGTAACTGTAACCTGCTGTGACATCCTTGATTCCTTTGACTAAAATAAAATAGGGCAGACTAGAAGAGCCAACCGGACTCGGCTTTGGGATCAACGCTTTCAGTCGCGTAGACATAGGCATCAGATCCGATATACCGCACGATCCACGTATAGTATTTTTCTCCAACCTGTACCTGACCATGCACTTCATCTTCCAGCAATTCGTCCCAATCTACCTCTAAAAGCCCTTTTTTATCAACATCGGCACCACGCGACCATACGCCAGCGCCAGGATGGATAATTACTAATTCTTGAGGGGAAGGACTCAATGACAGCAAAGACCGAGGGTCAAAACCTACGCCGATGATACCTCTGAAATCCACATCTCTGAAATAGGGACGGCCAATATACAGTTCCGGTCCAAGGTCAGAATAGTCAACAACAGTCATCAGGCGAATGTCTCGCCAGACTCCTTCAAATTTCAACGGCTTGCTGATCTTTTTAACCGGCAACTCAGGCTGCATGAACACGATGGTTCCGGCATCATCTGTCACAACCACCCTGTTCACCCATGGGAACCGGGCCATCAACAGATCAAGCCAATCCAGGTCAGGCATGGTGTCCGTATTGTATACGAAACGGGCAAGTGTCGTGAGAGGGCCATCGACCGGGGTAAAGAGCTTGGCCAGCTTTTCCTGATTCGGATTCTCAAACTGGTAGCTATCCGTGTCGATCTGCGGCGGCGGGTCAACAAAATCCTTGGTTGTTTTCCAGGATTTAACAGCATAATCAGCCGTTGTATCCCAAGCACTACAACCGGAAACCAAAAATAGCGTTGTCAGCATCAACGCGATACATTTCTTCATGTTACTCAACTTTATACAAGAACCGAGCATCTGACCGATGTTCGGAAACTCTTTGTTAATTCTGAACCCTGGCCTCGAATCGGGAAGCCAGAGTTTCCAAGGTACTAATAAGACGATTCTTGGAATGGACGCTGAACGCATCCTCACCACGGTCAATCGTCAAGCCCGTATCAGCTTTTCCTTCCAGTTCACTGATGCGCTTGCTCAATTCACCACGTCTTTCATCGGACATCGATGAATGTAATAATTCCCGATAAATTTCCAGCGCACCGTCGACATCTCCCTGAGAAGCCAAAAGGTCGGCCATGGTCTTTGTCCGAAACGCACCGCCTCCCAGCTTGGGAACTTCGTACTCCGTATCGACAAAGTCATCGTCGGCCAAAGTATCGACGGTCGGCTTGCAGACAGAGGTCACCCTGTCAGATGGCGGGGGCAAAGGAGCACCAACCAGCCGTTTTGCCAGAGTGCTGATACCTTCAAAGACGACATCCGTCCACTTGATTGTATCACCAGTAAGATTGGAGGTGACCAGCATGAGAAAAACAGCAAGATCGCGTTGATCGGCAGGCAGGCTTCGCGCCCAGCCACGCCAGAAGGCAGGATAATCCTGCAAAGGAGTGATTACGCGCTCAAGCTGATCGTGCAACTCGTCTTCCCTGTCAAGCTCCGTCAGTAACTCGACGAGCAACATACGCGCTTCAAGATAATCGGGGTGACGGTCCAACCCCTTACGCAATGTGTGGACAGCCTCTTCGGGCATACCGTTTTCCACAAACAGCTTCGCCAACGGAAAAAAGACCCTGGAGCCTGGCTCCAGAGAAAGAACTTCTTGGTACCACTCAATTTTTTCGCTCATCAGCACGCTCTCCGCTTTCTACGGCATTGTCAGGAAATATGTACAATATCTCGTCTTGTCTAACGAAATTCATCCGCTCGCGAACCACTTTCTCCTGATAGGCCTTGTCCGATTTGAGCCTTCTGATTTCCTGGCTCAAATCCAGACTCTCTTCATCCACTGCATTCAGACGGGCCTGCAGTACCTCGTACCGGCCTTTCAATTCCAAATATGCGAAAACGCCCTGATCACTCCATATCAATCGTACCAACAAAAACAGATTGATAATGAGCAACAGAGCGATAAGTACAATTCGACCTCGCATAACGCCTACTGCAACCTGCGCCCTTTTGACTTACTCGATTCAGCTCTTGCCAACGGCGCCTGCAGTTCTTTCAGGAAATTAGCCGTGGCCGATTCAATGCGCTGAACATCAGCCTCACTCAAATCGACTTCATCAATTTTTTGCAAAAACGACTTGAGCACGGCGAACTCATCAAGAAGAGAGTTGCCATGCTCCAACCGCTCAAGCTGGGGTTCCAGCTCCAGAATAGTCTGGAGGCAGTTGGTTATTCGAACGAGATAACTCACAGAATTGGAGTCAGTCATACTACTATCGTGGTTTCACCCGATTTCGTGCGATATTGACCACACAATACGTTAAATTGCTTAGCTTACTACACTCTACCATTACCACGTTACCCAACCTCTGTCACTATCGAAATTACTCAATATACCCAGCCAGTTACTTATGCTTGGCATACAGCCAATTATTACAGTCTAAACTTTTTCCAGACCATTATTATCCAATGGAAGAAAACCAAGCAAATCACCGAATAAGTTGACCAAGAAAAAAATCCCGCGCATCGCGAACCGACGGCGGGATTACAACGTATCTTCAGTTTGAACTACCCGGCAGAGCTAATCCACTTTTTATAAAAGTCATACAGGTAGTTACCACCTGAAATGACCGTCAGTAAAAGTGCAATCCAAAGAAGCACCTGCCCCACGGGTCTCGGGTCGAATCCCATGATCGGATAATGGAAAATCAGAAAACCACCAGCCAGGCTCTGCGCCAGGGTCTTGGCTTTGCCAAGCTTGTCGGCGGCAACCACTTCCCCCATCTCCGCTGCCACTGCACGCATTCCGGTAACTGCAAGCTCCCTGCAAATAATGATGATGACAATCCACGCAGGTACGCGCCAATCCGGCCCCAGTCGTACGAGCATAATAAAGGCGGAACCGATCAACAATTTGTCAGCCAGGGGGTCAAGAAATTTGCCCAAGTTGGTGATGGTATTTTGACTCCGGGCTATCTTGCCATCAAAGTAATCAGTGATACATGCAAGAGCATATACGGCGAACGCACCATAAGCTCCTAGTCGGAACTCGAACCACATCTCCAGATACAGCAAAAACACAACGATAGGAGCTGCAAGAATGCGTGTCATCGTCAAACAGTTGGGTAAATTGAATATTTCTTTGTTCATGAGTCCTACCTAAGCATGTGTACTGGAGGCTGCTTCAAAGCTTTTCTCAGCAGCTTCCACTATTTTTTCCGCAAGTTCAGTGAATCCCTGCTTTGCGAATGAATCATTTTCCATAAGTACCACAGGCGTTCCCAAGTCGCCAGCAACCACAGTCGCTGGATCGAGCGGGATGGCGCCTAAAAACTCCAGGCCGTACTGTTCAGCCAATTCTCGCCCACCACCCTTTTTGAAGAGGTCGATGGATTCATGACAATGTGGACAGATAAGGCCGCTCATGTTTTCAACCACACCAAGGATATTCGCCTTGGCGTATTGAAGAAAATTAATGGATTTACGCACATCTGACAACGACACTTCCTGCGGTGTGGTGACAACGACAGCAAGAGCCTCAGGAATGGTCTTTAAAACAGTCATGGACTCATCTCCAGTGCCAGGAGGGGAATCCACAACGAGAAAATCCAACTCGCCCCATTGTGTATCAGAAATGAACTGCCGGATTGCCGAAGTTTTCATGGGCCCACGCCAAAGGACTGCCTGATCTGGGTCCTTGAGTAACGATTCCATCGAGATGACTCGAAGATTATCGTTGTATTTTTTGGGTACAACCAGAGAGCCACGGTCGGCATCAAGCATACCGGAAAGCCCGAGCAGCGTCGGCACGCTGGGGCCATGGATATCGACATCCAGAATGCCCACCTTGTACCCCTTGTCTGCAAGGGCTGCGGCAACATTGACGGTAACGGAGCTTTTCCCCACACCGCCTTTTCCGCTCATGATGAACAGCTTGTATTTGATCTTCTCCAAAGTGGATTTGATCATTTCATCCTGAATCATCATTTTGGCGCTTTTTCCGCCACCCTTTGCGCCCCCGCAGGAGCCAGAACTGCACCCACTCATGCTCTTCTCACTTATTCTTGTGGTGATCGTCGATTAGACAATCACCTTTCTTCTGGTGAAGTGATCCAACAACAAAACCACGGCCGCTCCCAGCAGTGCCAACCCCAAAGCAACCCAAACGCCTTCATCCAATCCAGGCATGACGTTCTGCTCTCTGAGTATATGTATCTTGCCACGAATGACTGTTGATTCGAGCACTTCCTTCCACGGCCAGACCTTCCTGAGCGCTCCGATCATGACCCCGGTCAAGACAGCGACAGTCGGTACATGCCATCGATGTAAAAGATAATGCAGCAACCGGGAAAACACAATTATCCCCGAAACCGCCCCTAGTGCAAAAACACTCAATATAACGAGATTCTCACCAATAAAGGGGTTCTTCAATGCTCCGGTCACATACTCGTACTTCCCCAGCATCAAAAGGAGAAACGCCCCGCTTACTCCCGGCAGAATCATCGCACAGATGGCAATTGCACCACAGAAGAAGATAAATGGAAGGGTTTCTGGAGTGCTTACCGGAATCATGCCGACAAACAAAAAACTGCAAAGAGCCCCCAAGCCGACAAAACCAATATTGCATACACTCATGGGTTTGATGCCTCGACCTATGACGAAGATCGATGCGGCGATCAGCCCGAAAAACATGGACCAGATTGCTATTGGGTGTTGGGCCAGCATGTAGTGCATGACTCTGGCCATGCTCATAACAGCTAGCAATATGCCACAAAGCAGACAGACCAGGAATCGCAAATGAACTCCGGCCAGTGCACCCGCAATATCCAACTGGAACAATCGACGAGCAAAATTGATATCAAAAGACCTGATGGCATCCACAAGTTGCGTATATATTCCGGTAATGAATGCGATAGTACCACCGGATACGCCAGGAATGATATCCGCTCCTCCCATGCAAAAACCTTTCAGAAAAAGGAAAAACGTACTTTTGCAACCGCAAGGGCCGGGGCTGGCCATGAACGCTTCTTTGAGAGTCATCGATTTTTCATTCATTTCGTTACCAGCCATGTTTTCCGACCAAATCAACAAAAGCGACGCTTCCCAGATTGGTTCGGATTATTTTCCCATCGATCTTCTCAATTTGGATTAACTCTTGAGACTGCTTGGAGTTCCCTACAGGGATGAGCATTCGTCCGTTTTCCGCCAATTGGGCAACAAGAGGCTCAGGAACTTCCGGGCCTCCAGCTGTCACGATGATACGATCAAACGGCGCTTCATCCGGCCACCCCATGGTTCCGTCATCCAGCTTGATCTTGACCGAAAACATACGCATATCCATAAAACGCTTTCGGGCTGCAAAGAACAACTTCTTGATGCGCTCGACAGTATATACATCGGCACCCATATGATCGAGAACCGCAGCCTGGTATCCGGAGCCTGCGCCAATCTCCAGGGTTTTCATCCCCGGCTCGACCTGCAGTCGCTCCGACATGAGAGCCACAATATACGGCTGTGAAATGGTCTGGCCCTCGCCAATAGGCAACGGAGAGTCCGAATATGCCTTGTAAGCCAACGCTTCTTCAACAAAGCGATGGCGAGGCAGCGTCCTCATAGCCTGGAGTACAGCAGGGTCGGAGATGCCACGCTTCTCTATCTGCTCACGCACCATGCGCTCTCTCGACCGAACCGGATCAACCATGAATACTCCTTGAAAAAATGACGACTGACCAATGGATTTTTTCCTCGGGGATGCTGACCAGATTATGCCTGTAAAGTCAACTCTCGCAGAGATATCAAGCGACTCTCCCTCCCCCTCTTGACACATTCAATGGTCCATGAAACGATATATTAATCGGAGGGATATAGTTATGATAGTAAAAGACCTCATGAGTTCCCCGGTCTTCTCGCTCAAGGAGACAGACTCTTTGCACAGTGCGCGATCACTCATGAATCTGCAACGGATACGACACATCCCGATCGTGACCGTAGACAACGTGTTTACCGGCTTAATCACCCATCGTGACATTCTTTCGGCAACCATTTCTCAACTGGCGGACCTCGACCCTGAAACACAAAAGGAAATCGACTCCGGCATCCCCATACGGGAAATAATGCGGACAGATATTGCCACCATAGCCAGCGATGCACCGCTCAAGGATGCAGCACAGATTCTACTCAATCACAAATACGGCTGCCTGCCTGTTGTTGAAGACAGCCAGCTCATCGGCATTCTGACAGAAGCCGATTTCCTGCGACTGACCATCAAGCTGATGGATGCATTGAACGAATAAGGCAGATTATCATAAAAAATTCACGAGCCGTTCCTGCAAAAGGTGCGGCTTTTTTGTATTTTTCACATTACTTCTTACCTTTTCAGCTAACATGTAAAACTCCCTTGTTTCCTGTGCTGGAAGGGTATAGAAATAGTCTAGACAATCCATTCATAATGAATAAACACAAAGAGTAGCTTCATGAATAAGGAAAAAAAATCATCATTCCCGGCAGTGCTAAGCGCTATCATCATTCTACTGGCTCTAGGGGCTGGAGGCTTTCTGTTACTTAAAGATACAAACCCTCCAGTCATCACCATCAGCCCAGACACCGCCAACGTCGGCAAGGGGACTGAAATCCATATTGCCGTCAAAGACACGGGAAGTGGCCTCAAGTCGGTAACTATTGTCGCGAGTCAGGGAGACAAGACCATCCCTCTTATCCAAAAGGACTACCCCGGTGGTGTGTCTGAAGTGGATGAAGTCGTGGTGTTGGCAAAAGGTGAAGTGAGCGAAGGGGAATTCACCTTACATGTCTCGGCCCAGGATGCCTCCCTGTACCCCTTCGGGGAAGCCGGTCTTTCCAGCGCCACCATGATGTATGAATACGACGCCACTCCACCCCGGATTTATGTGCAGTCACACACCAATAACCTCAATCAGGGTGGTTCGGCGCTGATGGTGTACTCGCTTTCCGAAGTGGCAGAAACCACCGGCATCCAGCTTGGAGAACGCTTCTTCCCTGCGTACCTGCAATCATCCACGAATGGTAACAACCTCTACTATTGCATGTTCGCCATGCCTTGGGACACCCCGCCAGCAGAGTTCAAGCCGGTCATCGTCGCAAACGATAAAGCAGGCAACTCCGCACAGCGGGCCTTCAATCACCACACGAACCCACGCAACTTCAGGCGCGATAAAATTCGGCTGTCCGACTCCTTCATTGATAAGACATTGCCGGAATTCCATAGCCTCATTCCCCAGGAAGGATCGCCCATTGATAAGTACATTTACATCAACAATACCCTTCGCAAGCAAAACCGTGCAAAGCTTGTCGAGCTGAGCCGCAATACTGCACCCACTATGCTGTGGAGCGGCCCTTTCCAGCGTCTTCCTAACGCAGCGAACAGAGCACGCTATGCGGATTCTCGAGACTACATGTACAAGGGAAAGAAGGTAGACTTCCAAACCCATCTCGGCCTGGATCTGGCAAGCATCAAACACGCCCCTGTCCCGGCAGGCAATAACGGTACCATCGTTTTTGCGGACTTCCTGGGCATCTACGGCAACGTAGTGGTTATTGATCATGGCCTGGGCCTTCAATCCCTCTACGCTCACCTTAGCAGCATCACCGTCAACACCGGCGATGCCGTCAACAAGGGAGATATCGTTGGACATACTGGCACAACCGGCCTGGCTGGAGGCGATCACCTCCACTACGGAGTTACTGTTGCTGGCATTCCTGTCCAACCCATTGAGTGGTGGGACAATCGCTGGATAGAGCACAACATTACATCCAAGCTGAATTAACCCAAAGGCGCCCTTCACATGAAGGGCGCCTTTTTTTGCGCTAAAAGCCCTCCCTCTTAACTGAAAGTCATGCGCTGGACAGTTCGTTCAAAAGACAGAAAGGCAAAAGATTCCAAGGTCTACTTTTTGCAATGAATGCAGGAAGGAAATTTATTCCAAGGAGTCATTGCATGATTTCATCAGTTAATTCGCACAATCCGTTCCAAGACTTCACCGGCGTTCAAAATAAGCGCCAGAAGCAATCCTCTTTTGATCACGAGATAGAAAAAAGCCATGAAAAGCAAGAAGCCCAAGCTTCAACTATTTCCTTCCAGAAAGAACTGACTCCTGAAGAGGAGCAGCGTGTTCTGTTTTTACAAAACATGCTTTCTCAGTTGCTCTCCCTTGCTGACGGACGCCCCTCAGAAGAACAGCGGGAGCGAATCAAGGAAATAGAGAAAGAATTGGAAGAATTGACCGGCGTAAAGATGGAGACCCGCCTTTCCTCCGTAACCGAAAAAATGCCCGGCAAAAAAGAGGAAAAGGCAGAAAATGAAGAATCGCTCGTGCAACAGTTTGGCATCGACCCCGATGAAGCGAAGCACAAGCAAAGTGCTGCTCCATCGGGCGAAGCGGTACCAGGCATTCAGATGCTCAAGCGACAGTCACTCTTCGCTCAACTGCAGTCTTTACTGGGACCACAATTGGATCAATAACTTTCTAGCTCAACTCGGATGCTATCGCTTCAGCATTGGTCAGTATTGCATCCTTATCAACCAATCCTTCAATAAAGCGGTCCGGAATTCCCTGAATGCCGACCATTGCCCCGCATAATGCTCCCGTCATGCACGCCCGAGCCATGTTGTTTCCACCACCATTAATAGTCGTCAACACGGCAGTTTCAAAATCATCCGGATATTTGCTGGCCATCCAATACGCAGCCGGAGCCATGAAACCCATTTGGCAGGCAAGACCGTAAATCTGCGCAATCGCGTATGGAGGGTCAATTGTAATAGCCGGGCTGGTTGCAGCATCGTGGACAAAGCCCGGTTGCAAAAAAACATCGATCAATGCGCGATCGACCTCCTTCTGCGCCCACCCCATCAGGCTTTTGCCGGATTTTTCCAATGTCTTGCCTCGGATGAGTCGGCAAACAGACAGTACGAACGCCAACGATTGGGCGGCTACGAACGGTTCGGCGTGGGTCAGATGAATATTACTCTTGGCCTTGGCAGCAAGCTCTCTGGGATCATCTGCGTACCGGGCAGCCAGCATGACGCCACGTATTGCGGCCTCACCACTATCGGCCATGCCTGCGGCCTGTCCCCACGGAACATTTTCTTTGCGCGCCTTCCACACTTCACGCATGGCAATATCCGTATACCGTCCGCCACTTGGAGTGCCATCCAACGTATCCAAAAATTCATCCAGACGATCGGTGAAATCGCCCTCGTCATACGCTCCTTTATCCGCAATGGAATCGAGAAGAAGCATGGACACCTGTCCGGTCTGCGAAACATCTCCCGGCTTGCAGCCATCGTGGTATCTCCCCTGCTTGGGGGCCATGTAATCCGTAATCCAATCGCCATAGTCCTGACGCAGTTTGTCCAGGTCGTAATACCAATGTGGCCCCAGTCCAAGGGCGTCACCGATATACATACCAACAACAGCTCCCATTGCCCTGTCTTTTCGCGTCAATTCAGCCATGTCGACTCCTTGAATCTTCGGATTATTGGTTAACAGCTATAAATATCTTCACGTGGAGCAGGAGGTTCCACCTCTATGCAAACAGCCTCCTGAACTATCGTTGAAAATTCTCCCATGTTCTGGTCAGGTCCATGAACAACAGCAAGTGGATCCCCTGCATGCACATATGTTCCTATACGAACAATATCAGACAACCCCACAGCAGGATCAATGGATTGCTCAGGGCGCATTCTGCCTCCCCCCAGTGCAACTACAGCCATTCCAAGCGCCCGCGTATCCCAACTGGCAACATACCCGCTCCTTGGAGCCGACACCTGTTCCATCCTTGGAGATGACGAAAGATAAGAAAGTGGTTTTTCCATGAAGTCAGACGGGCCGCCCAGAGAATGGACCATGCGGGCAAATCGCTCCGCCGCTTCTCCATTGGCGAGCACTCTGTCAACCTGACTCTCGGCTTCAGAGATGCTGTTCGCGAGTTCTCCCAGACACAACAGTTGCGCACAAAGCGGTTTTACGATGGCCATAATACGACGATCGACGGACTCTCCGGTAAGAAAGCGAACAGCTTCTGCAACTTCCAGGGCGTTTCCGGCACATGGGGCCAGCGGCTCACTCATATCAGTCACAAGGGACATCTGTTTCAGACCAAGCTCATTGGCAACAGACTGAATACTATTAGCCAACCGACACGCATCATCATGGCTTGTCATGAAAGCACCGTTGCCGCTTTTCACATCCATTACGAGAGCGCCCAGGCCGGCAGCTATCTTCTTGGAAAGTATGGAGGCTGTGATCAAAGGAATGGACTCAACCGTGGCCGTCACGTCACGGATCGCATAAAACCGCTTATCCGCAGGTGCCAGGTCGCCGGTCTGTCCAATGATAGCCACGCCAACATCACGCACAACCTCACGAAATCGATCAACACCAATATTGGTCGTATACCCTGGAATAGCTTCCAACTTATCCAGCGTGCCCCCAGTATGCCCAAGCCCACGGCCGGAGATCATGGGGACATATCCCCCACAGGCGGCTATGACTGGCCCAAGGATCAGGCTGACCAAGTCTCCCACCCCTCCGGTGGAGTGTTTATCCAGAACAGGGCCCTCCAAGTCCCACTCAAGCATATCTCCCGACCGAGCCATTGCGTCTGTAAGGGCTGCACATTCCGCAAAGGACATACCATTGAAATAGACGCTCATACCAAACGCGGCGATCTGTCCCTCAGAAATGCTTCCGCTGCTCAAGCCATCAATGAAGAATTCAATTTCTCTTGCACTCAGAGAATGCCCATCACGCTTTTTGCGAATGATTTCCTGGGGGATCAACATCACTACACCTCGTCGGCAACCGGCATTTCAAACAGGTCTGGCAACAACTCATCCATATGCCAAACAAGCGTTTCGTCGGTGTCACAAGTGGAATAGACCAGAGACTCTGCAGCAAGAAACTCAGCCAACACCTGCCGGCAAGCTCCACATGGCGAATGAAGCGCAGCGCCCGGCGTATAAAGCAATAACGCTAGGAAATCACCACGCCCCCTGCCATCAGCAACAGCAGAATAAAGCGCAGTCCTCTCGGCACAGTTGGTCAATCCGAATGAGGCATTCTCAACATTGCAGCCCACATAAATAACGTCGTCTTCCGTGAGGAGAGCAGCCCCTACCGAAAAGTTACTGTAGGGGGCATAGGCATTCTGTGCGGCCTGTTTGGCAGCCTCTTTCAGCGACCCAAGTACTTTTTCCGATATCTTGATCATATGTAATACTCGCTATCATAAAAAAGAGCCGAACGGCAAAACCGTTCGGCTCATATTTGACATTTTACCGCTGTTACTGACGAGCGGGTTTGCGTTGTTCTTCCTTCAGCAGCTCGTTAGCCAGCGGCGGCTCGCCGTGCTGTGGGATAAGAACAGCTTCGCCACCATTCTCAAGGGCCTTGTCGACAACTTCGTCCATTGTCTTGACCGGGATGACTTCCAATTCCTTGAGAATGTCCTTAGGGACATCCTTGAGGTTTTTCTCGTTATCCGCGGGAATAAGAACCGTTTTAATGAGTCCTCGATGGGCAGCGAGCAGCTTCTCTCTTAGTCCACCGATGGCAAGCACACGACCGCGAAGTGTTATTTCACCGGTCATGGCCAGATCATGGCGAACCGGAATGTTGAGCAACGCGGAGATAAGCGCTGTTGTCAGGGTGATACCCGCACTCGGGCCGTCCTTCGGTGTAGCACCGTCCGGAACGTGGATGTGAATATCAACCTTGGTGTTAAAGTCCGGCTTGAGTCCCAGCAGATCAGATCTGGAGCGAATGTATGAGATGGCTGCACGGGCAGACTCCTGCATCACATCACCAAGCTTACCGGTAATCTCAACCTTTCCCTTACCAGGCATCAAGGCCACTTCCACAAGCAGCATTTCGCCGCCCAGTTGCGTCCAGGCAAGACCATTACATACACCGACCTGTGCTTCCTGCTCGCGTTCACCATAGGTGAACTTCTGCACTCCAAGCATTTTCTCAAGGGATTGCTTGGTAACATGCACCGTCTTATCCCTATCCTGCTCCTCCACTATCTTCATGGCGGACTTGCGGCAAATAGAGGCGACTTCACGTTCGAGATTACGAACACCAGCCTCGCGGGTATAGTAGCGAACAATGTCCAGAAGAGCATTGTCAGACAACTGGATATTTTCCGGCTTCAGCCCATGCTGCTCAATCTGCTTAGGCAGAAGGAAGCCTTTGGCAATCTCAACTTTTTCAGTCTCAAGATAACCAGGCAGACGGATGATCTCCATACGATCCTGCAAAGGCAATGGAATACCTTCAAGCTGGTTGGCAGTTGTGATGAAAAACACCTTGGAAAGGTCGTAATCAAGATCGAGGTAATGATCGTTGAATGCGTAGTTCTGCTCGGGGTCAAGAACCTCAAGCAAAGCTGCAGAGGGATCACCACGGAAATCGGCCGACATTTTATCGACCTCATCCAGACAGATGACCGGATTGTTATTCTTTACCCGTTTGAAAGACTGAATGATCTTACCGGGCATGGCACCGACATAGGTACGGCGGTGACCACGGATTTCTGCTTCGTCCCTTACGCCGCCAAGCGACAGTCGGATGAACTCTCTGTCCATGGAGCGGGCAATCGACTTGGCAATGGAAGTCTTACCAACACCAGGAGGGCCAACAAAACAAAGAATCGGCCCCTTCATTGATTCGACCAACGTCTGAACAGCCAGGTACTCGAGGATACGCTCTTTAGGCTTTTCCAGACCGAAATGGTCCTGATCAAGGATTTCCCTAGCTTGTTTGATGTCTACATCGCCATCGTTTTTAACCTGATCCCAGGGGAGATCAAGTACCCAGTCAATGTAGTTGCGAACCACAGTATATTCAGCGGAGCTAGGCTGCATGGAGCGCAGCTTCTTGAGTTCCTTGCGAACACGTTCACGATTCTCCTCGGACATGGGCTTGGCATCGAGTTGATCTTCCAACTCCTGTGCTTCGGCAAGGGGATCATCCTCCCGCCCCATTTCCTTGTTGATCGCTTTCACCTGTTCGTTCAGGTAGTACTCGCGCTGATTCTTTTCCATCTGATCTTTAACGCGACCTTTGACGCGTTTCTCGATGGAAACAATTTCGATCTCACCCAGGAGGAGTTCATAGACTCGCTCAAGGCGCTTGATGGCATCCATTTCCTCAAGAATTTCCTGCTTGCGGGCAAAATCGATCTTGAGGTGTGGCATGACCTGATCCGCCAACTGCCCTGCGTCCTTCAACGTCGACATGGCGAGAATGGCCTCAGGTGCGACCTTCTTGTTGACCTTGCCGAATTCATCAAGGGACTCGTGGACAGCACGAATAAGCGCCATGGCTTCGGGGTTTTCCACTTCTTCTTCAGGAAGCATGGTCACCGTAGCCTGCGGGTACTCATCTTCAGCTATGTCTTCATAAATGAGCTTGCTCTCTTTGGGGTCCCACAATGCACGTGAAACACCCTCAAAAAGCACTTTGATGGTGCCATCGGGCAAGCGAAGCATTTGCAAAATTTTACTGACTGTACCCATCTCGTACAGATCATCTGCTTCAGGATGTTCCTTCTCAGGAGACTTCTGCGTTACGAGAAAAATCTGTTTGCCGTAATCGGCAACAGCAGTCTCAATCGCTTTGATTGAAGCTTCGCGACCGACGAACAGCGGTACAATGGATCGGGGAAACATGACCACTTCCCGCAGAGACATCATGGGGAGGTTCATGCTTTCAGGGGATTTCTTGCCGTCAAAACCAAAGGTCGGCATCTATTCCTCCGAGTGGTTGCATATATGGCGACACCCGCTTCCCCCAATGTAGGAGAAGCGAGCGATTGCCGTCGATGGTTGGAAGTAATACCGTTGGATCAATTGTCAATCCAATCCACCGCTTGAAACTAAGCGGATTTCACTTCCTGATGATAAAGGAGCAGAGGCTCCATACCGTTGTCGACAACGGCCTGATTGATCACGCACTCACGAACTCCTGTCATTGAAGGAAGCTTGTACATGATTTCGAGCATGGTTTTTTCCAGCACGTTGCGAAGACCGCGCGCACCGGTTTTACGTTCAATCGCCTGCCGGGCAATGGCAGACATGGCATTTTCAGTAAAGCGAAGCTCTACCTTGTCCAGATCAAACAACTTCTTGTACTGCTTCACCAGTGCATTCTTGGGCTCCTGAAGAATGCGCACCAAATCTTCTTCGGTGAGCTCTTCGAGCGCTGTCTGCACAGGAATACGGCCAATGAACTCAGGAATAAGACCGAACTTGATCAAATCCATAGGCTCAGAATGAGCAAGGGATTCACTCATGTTCATCTCTTTCTTGGCTTCAACCTTGGCACCAAATCCCATGCCGGAACCGGATTTCCGCTTCTGAACAATGGTATCCAGGCCAATGAATGCTCCACCGAGGATAAACAGGATATTCGAGGTATCCATGCGAATGAACTCCTGCTGCGGGTGCTTTCTGCCACCCTTGGGAGGGATATTCGCCTCGGTTCCTTCGATAATCTTCAACAGGGCCTGCTGTACGCCTTCACCAGAGACATCCCGGGTGATGGAAGGAGAGTCTCCCTTACGGGCCACCTTGTCGATTTCATCGATATAAATGATACCACGACTAGCCGAATCAATATCATAATCTGCATTCTGCAGAAGCTGCACGAGGATATTCTCGACATCTTCACCCACATATCCAGCTTCGGTGAGCGTAGTTGCATCAGCTATGGCAAATGGAACCTTAAGTACCCGAGCCAGTGTTTGAGCGAGCAACGTCTTACCAGAGCCTGTAGGCCCGATGAGCAGGATATTGGACTTATCGATCTCTACGTCGTCGGCGTTCTTGTTAGCTGCGGCGTAGAAAACACGCTTGTAGTGGTTGTGAACAGCCACCGAGAGAATCTTCTTGGCCTGCTCCTGACCTATGACATATTCATCAAGAAGGGCCTTGATCTCCTGGGGAGGCAGCAAGCGCCCATCTTCGAACTCCTCACTGATGGTCTCCTGAGCCATGATGTCGTTGCAAAGCGAAACGCACTCGTCACAGATATACACATCTGGTCCGGCGATCAGGCGTTGTACATCCACCTGTGTTTTTCCGCAAAACGAACAGCTCAGTTCAGAGGATTTTTGTTCATTCTCAGCCATATCTACTTACCTTTTTCGTCCTTTTCTTCAGTCGCATCAGAGCGGGATCGCATCACCTTGTCGATGATACCGTACTCCATGGCTTCCTTGGCGCTCATGAAGAAGTCTCGTTCCGTGTCCTTTCTGATCTTTTCAATATCCTGACCTGTATGATCGGCCAAAATGTCATTCAATTCATCACGAAGTCTGAGAATCTCCTGCGCATGGATATGGATATCAGAAGCCTGCCCCTGGGCTCCACCAAGAGGCTGATGGATCATAATTCTACTGTGCGGCAACGCATAACGCATGCCTGCTTCACCGGCTCCCAGCAAAAGGGCACCCATGCTTGCAGCCTGTCCAAGGCAAAGGGTCGCCACCGGAGCAGAAATGTATTGCATAGTATCATAAATCGCCATTCCGGCTGAAACGGATCCACCGGGGGAATTGATGTACATGTAAATTTCCTTTTCCGGATCTTCAGATTCCAGGAAAAGCAACTGAGCGCAGATCAAGCTGGCAACATTGTCGTCAATAGCACTGCCGAGAAGGATAATTCGGTCTTTGAGAAGTCGGGAGTAAATGTCGTAAGCGCGTTCTGTACGACCGGTCGTTTCGATGACCATCGGGATGGCGACCATGCATGTCTCCTTGAAAAGCTTTAATGTTTATCATTTAGCGCGCCAGTACCCTCTTGCAGTGTGGACATGATTAATTGTCCTCAGGGTCAGACACGCTTATTATTAGAATTATTATAGTATGAGACATTTCCCATTGAAGGACAAGGAGAAAATCCCCGCTACCACAGCTATAAATAGACACGTGTGCAGCATGGTCAAGGGGTAAAAAAAAGAAAAACGGCGACCAGGAACCCCGGGCCGCCGTTAATATGCTTATTGTTGAAAAACTACTCGCCTTGCTCGGCGTAGAATTTTTCAGCTCGCTCTTCCAGCTTGGCCAGAGAATAGCCTTTTGCGGTGGACTCTTTGATGCCCAGGTTGGCAACGGCCCATTCAACGGCTTCAGCCTTGCTGGCGAAACGACCTTCAGCTTCATCAGCTTCTTTTTCCTCGGCAGAAGCAGGCTTGCTACCGGCTGCCGGAGGATCGATTTCCTTGACCTCGGCTGCATCATAAATGAGCTCGGAAGCCTTGTCGCACAGAAGGCGATCTTTCAGAGGCACGATGAGGTTGTTGTCCTCGTAGTACTTCTTGAGCTCGTGAAGCGGCTGGCGAGTCTGCATTGCCAACTGAGTCAGGGTCGCTTCGATCTCTTCGGGAGAGATATCCAGGCCTTCCTCAGCGGCTACAGCCAGCAGGAAGATCTCGGATTTAACAGTAGACTCAGCTTCAGCCTTGAATCCATCACGGATTTCCTTCAGGCTTTTACCCAAAGACTGAAGCCCCTTGCCCTGACGATCCAGTTTGTACTCCAGGTCCTGAACAAGACGATCAATACGATCTTCAACCATTGCAGGAGGCAGCGGGAAGTCTTTGATGCCTTCGATGAGCTGAGACAGAAGCTGAGACTGGGCAGCAGACTTGTTCATCTGCTTGCGCTGGTTCATGTAGGACTCTTTAATGCCCTTACGCATGGTTTCAACATCGCTGAAGCCAGCCTTCTTGGCAACTTGGTCGTTCATCTCAGGAGTGATCCGCTCTTTGACCGCGTGCAGTTTGCACTTCATGGTCACAGTCTGACCTGCGAGATTTTCATTGATAAAATCGGAGGGGAAGGTGATTTCAGTTTCGCCACTCTCACCAGTGGTAAGAGTTTTGACCAGCTCTTCAAACTCAGGCAAGGACTGGCCCTGTCCGAGAAGCAGGTCAAAGTTTTCAGCCTGAATGCCTTCGACAACCTTATCACCCTGGTAGGCGCCGAAAGTTACAGTTGCAACTTCGCCGTCTTTAGGAGGACGAACGTCCTCGATCACTTTGACTTCGGCATTGTTTTCGAGAATACGACCTTCAACTTCAGCAATTTCAGCTTCGGTGACTTCAGCCTTGACTTCCTCAACGCTCAGCCCTCTGTACTCAGGGAGATCAAGCTTGGGAGCCACTTCGAATTCAATGGCGTATTTAAAATCGGTGTCGCGTTCCAGTTCCTTCGCATCAACATCAATGCGGGACATGGGCTGCATGGACAAACCGCTCATGATTTCGTTGATCTGATAGTTGATGAGATCCGTGGTGGCCTCACTATAGACCTGCTTGCGGTATTTGGATTCAACGACAGAGGACGGCACCTTGCCTTTCCGGAACCCCTTCACATCTGCCTGCATCCGATACAGGGCAATGGTAGTGGTAAGTGCGGCGTTAACCTCTTCAGCCGGTACTTCCACCGTAATTTTCCGTTTTACCGGGGAAATTTCTTCTACATTGTATTCCATGACGACCTATCCTCCTGAACACCCTACTGGTGCGTAATATTGCAATTCCTGGTGCGGGCGGAGGGACTCGAACCCCCAAACCCTGAGGTACCAGATCCTAAATCTGGCGCGTTTACCAATTCCGCCACGCCCGCAAAAAGAACGTGCTTATTAAGCAAGCTCCACGCAATATGTCAACCTTCCACAGCACGAAACAGCAGAAACAGTGCTCAGATTGCCATTTTTACTGCTGTTTCGATACCAAGTCAGCTAATTTCAGCAACAATCGTTGCAGGCGAGCGCTATCCTTTTCCAATATATAAACCCTGGATTCACACCCCATATCTCCAGGATCGACGATGATACGAACCTCATCAGGGGACGCGTGTTTCTTGAGCCCTTCATAGGCTCCCCACTCCACGCAGGCTCCATGATCATTTGAGAGATAATCCGGTTTGAGTTTTCGCTCGATCCACATGACCTCGGTGTCCAAGTCGTGGAGCACTCGTTTCAGAGGAGTATTCCCGGACACACTCACGCCACAGGAAAGCTGATCATTGAAACGTCGTACAGCCAACAGAGCCTTGCTGATCGCCTGCTCCACCCCAAATTCAGGAGCTCCTGCAATGAACACCTGGCCCGTATGCGAGGAGATAAGCCCACCTGAGAAGGAGGCAACATCCGAAAGGGCATCAGCATAAGGGATCGAAGCCGCAATATTGCTTTTTTCAGCCCCCAACAGCCTTTCAAGCTGTGTTTCTTGTATCCACCGAGCGATTTGCTCCACTTCTTTCAAGACAGCGCTTCGCGCCGTTTCCTTGATCCAGGGAGCGATGTGGTTGGGAGGCCCTCCTCCTTCTCCAAGGCGATATGCCGCCCGTAATGCGAGATGGAGATAACGCTGAGCACGCTGAATGGCGGCTGCCCGGCTCTCACCTTGAGCCAATCCTGTGGCAATTGCTGCAGATAATGTGCAGCCCGTTCCATGGGTATTTGGCGTGTCTACACGCTGCTGAATAAAAGGAATTGGCTCTTTGCCAGACTCAACAAACCAGTCGGTAATGGCCCACGACTTGGAATGTCCACCTTTGATCAAAACACTTCTAGGGCCCATTTTGAGAAGCACTTCCGCAACCTTGAACACATCATCACGGTCGTTGATGGTCAGCCCAGTAAACAGTTCAGCCTCGGGAATATTAGGTGTCAGTATGTCAGCGAGGGGGAAAATTTTGCGAACCATCGCGTCTACAGCGTCATCTTCAAGCAACTTGGCTCCTGATGTTGCAACGCAAACCGGATCAACAACCAACGGTATATCGGCCCTGGAAAGCAAGGGAGCTATCTCGCTGATGATACCCTCAGAAAAAAGCATACCTGTTTTTACAGCATCAACTGAAATATCGCTCAACACTGTTCGCAACTGCTCGGCCACGAAAACAGGAGGTGGAGCATGGATATCGGTCACTGCTGCGGTGTTTTGCGCTGTGAGTGCAGTCAACACACTTGCGCCATAACAACCCAGCATACTGATAGTTTTCAAGTCTGCCTGAATCCCGGCACCTCCGCCCGAATCCGATCCGGCTACAGTCAAAACACATGGCGTCCTGCCCATATCCTACTCCCAAAAAAAAACGATTATCGGCAGGCGATAGCACCTACAAACGATAACCGCAATACGGACAGCTCAACTGACCGGATAAGGTAAAAACTAGCCGCAAGAAAGCTTAACGTAATCTTCGACCGACACACCATTCCAGGCTTTGGAAACCCAGTACGCTGTAGCCCAAATCATCAACGCAGTAGCCTGCAAATCGCTAAGCCGTCTTAGTTTAACTTCAAGATTGGACTTACTTGCACCGTGCTGGATATGCACATTGTGCTCATCACACGCTTCCTCTACACGAAGCATCAGGTAGGCCTGTTTGGACTGATTTGGTAACAGTTTCACATCTTTGTGTGATTCAAGGATTGTCTTGAGCTCTGCAACAGAGAAATCACTGGAAACATTACGAATTGACTTAAAGAATACATCGACAGCCCAAGGCAGAATAAATTCCGCACCAGCGCTTTTTGTCTTGAAATAATCTTTAAGCCACTTTTCCTGATCTGTGGTAATTCTTGCAGCAACCTGGGGCATACCCTCTCCTTAATCAAACCCGCAAACCGACTACCTTGCTCCATTTAGCAAAAAACATATAAGCGAAACACGGCAAATAATCAAGATTTTTTCTAGAGTTTTCAGCAGCAAAAAAAATTAGCCGTTGAACACTGACTTGAGTTGCCTGAACAGCGTCAGCAACAAAGCATCAGGAGCATCATTACCATCAATATTGAGACGAACAATTTCGGTTACGACATTATTGCTGGGAGTAATCGTTTTCTTGGAAACCAAAACGATATCCTGCTGACGCTCTTTTTTTGCATCGCTTGTCCGAACCACAAGAACCCAAGCCCCACCTTGCTCTTTCCATGAAGTCTCAACCGACATCGAATCAGACACCTTACGCTCGATAAGATGCACGAAATCCTTCAGCGTAAAATGCTTGCGCCCCTTACCTTGAACCCCCAGATACTCACCTTCCGAACATATGACGAGCGGCGAAGACAAGAATTCATTGGAAGGAAAATTCAGGTCGCCAGTTCCGGAGCGGGCAGCAGCTACTTTGCGAAGTTCATGAACCTGCTGTTCAAGCTCTCCAAGTTGACGCTGATACATCTCTTCGGAAGCCTTACGCTCCTTCCTGAGCTCGGCAACCTCATCACGAAGGGAACGGATTTCACTCCTGAACAACGACTGATCTTCAAGCGCTTCTGACATCTTTGAGAGAACGGCACCAATGTCCTGAGCAAAGGACTCCGCCTTTCCATTGTACAACTGATCACCTTTTTGATCAGTCGCCCTGCTTCCCATTAATGCGCTAAATTTAAGGGCTAATTCTCTTTCGATTTGTTCAGTTGACCAATTGCTATTGAACATTTCACGTATCCTCCTGAATATCTCCAACACTTCTACAGGGTAACGTTGACGCCTTCCACCCCCTCCCTCAGAGGGGATAAATCGAGAAAACTTATCCTTATAATACACAACAGTAGAAGGCGGTATATCCAACCGCCGTCCCACTTCGCGTAAACTAATAAACCGTTTCTCCATGCTAACCACAACCTTTGTTGTTCACTGTTCTTCAATTAGACATAACTCGTAAAAGCAATCAGGTCAACAGCTTTTTGAACAACAATGATCAACTCACTGCTCATTTTTTTAAATGGATAGCGTCACCCCAATCAAAGGAACACTTTTCCAAGAGACTGACATTCCAAAGCTGAAACGTTAGCGACAACAATAAGGATGTTAAACAAGATTAGGAATTGGGCGCCCCTTTCGGTCGATCACGCAACCCAAGTGTACCCAAGAAAATGAACACCGCTCCAATCAATGCCAAGAGGTTTGGCAACTCTGAAAAGAACAACACTCCCCAGATAATGGCAAAAACTATTTGGAAATACCCAACCGCACTTCCCCGCCCGGCTGTTTCCATCGCCAGCCCTCTGGTCATGAAATACTGACCAAAATGAGTAAGCACTCCAATAGCTATGAGGATTAACCAAAGCTCCCAAGATCCCCACACCCAGTCCTGTATGGCAAAATAAACGGTTCCAACAAAGGTGCACAAATTCAGATAAAAAACTGGAGAAAGTGCGATCTCTTTGTGTCCCAAGGCTCGAACAGTAACCATAGCCCCAGCAGAAAAACACGCTCCAACCAATGCGGAGACAACTCCCATAAAAGGGAGAGATCCACCACTCTCAAAGAAAAATGAAGGCTGCGCCACCAAAAGAACTCCACCGAAACAAACGAGAACGGAGACTCCACCAATCAAGCCGACCTTCTCTCCAAGCACCAGCCAGGCCAACAATGCAACCAACACAGGATTTACGAAAAATATGACTGTCGCCTCTGCTACTGGGAGTATGGAAAAAGCCGTGAAAGTTGCAATCATGGCAAACATCCCCAACACTCCTCGCACACTCAACAACAGTTTATTCCTACCGAACAAGGACTGTATATTTCCCTTTGCAGAAGCGATGCATAGCAGCAGCCCTAAAAAGCTTCGTACTGTTACAATTTGCATTACATGTGCATGCTCACTCGCAAGCTTGATGCATACGCCATTCAAACTGAGGAATACAGTTGAAGCCCACACACGCCACATGCCTGGCGTCATAAGAGAGGCTATAGGATGAATTGTGTTTTTAATATCTTGGAATGAGCGCATTGGTTATTCGAAGGTCCCAAATGTAAACGGGATAATGTGAATGCAATAATTCAATCAAATAGCGTTGGTTGGTTAATGCTATCACGGGATATTCGTATGCCGACGGGCACGAAGAGAAATTTCAGTGATCCAATCTGTTGATCATACCACAGGGATGGGGCGGGTCATCTACGCAAACAAAAAAGGGTGTGACATTAGCGTCACACCCTTTTTTGTAGAGCAATATAACAACTAATTCTCTAGTCCGGTACGAACTTCTTTGAGACCGACAAGAACTTCCTGCATTTTGCTGCGCAGGGCTTCATCTTCCAAAGTATCTGTCAGATAAAACGCTTTCATGGCCATCTCGTTAACGAGATCGTGTGCAAGCATCCGTTTCATCGTAACAGGAACTTCTTCTTGCATTTTAACCATGCGCTGGTCCAACTGGGCAACATCGTCACGTAATATGCCCAACGACTTTACTTCATCAGTAAGTCCGGCAATATTACGATTCATGCCAAAAAAGAAAATCACGAGCAGCAGTACTGCAAGCAAAGAAACTATCATAGCTACTTTACTCATATCTTTTTGAGCTTCTGCGACTCCTGCTTCAACTGCAGCAACGCTTTCTGCTCCCTGACTTTGTTCTTCGTCGCCCTTAACCGTTTCCAACTTATGGATCTTTCCATTTTCGTTCGTCATTCATCACTCCATTGCATGAAATTCGTTTCTGCATTTGCTGCAAAGTAGAAAACGTATACTTCACCAAGCCCTCTTAGGCAAGCAGTAGCAACAATCTCGTGACACTTTAGGGCATTTTCTAATGCTTCTTTGTATTGACAAGGTGTATAGGTTAAATAATATAAATCTTCTAGCGTCGGCTGTTGCGTTTACTTTTAGAATCGTAAATTATGGGTTCATGCACGGAATCCTTTTTATATTTGCATTTTATTACTTAAGAAGGGAAAAATGGAAGACTATTTAAAAGAGGCATTGGAGATCGTCAAAGCGCAAGCTAGTGTTAGAACTATGACTGAAGACGAAATCACTTCAATGGTGCAGAAACTATCCAACGGCATCAAGGCTATAGCTGAAGGTGATATAGTTGAACATGAAGAAGAATATGCGGTCGACCCTGCCAAGGCCATCCGTGAGAAATCAATTCTTTGCTGTGTGTGTGGTAAGTCTTTCAAGATACTCACACGTAAACACTTATCAAGCCACGATATGACCACAGATGAGTATAGAGAAAAATTTGGCTACAAGAAGAAACTCCCCTTGGTGTGCAAATCTCTCCAAAGAGAACGAAGAAAGAAAATGAAAGAGATGCAACTCTGGACTAAGCGTGGGAAAAATAAATAATATCAAGGCTCAGAATGATTCTGGGCCTTTTGTTTTACATAGTGCACCTTTAATTCATAATTCTACTTCTCATTTCGATCACCTACTTCAAAACACCTTCCATAAGCTGATCAATGGTATTTTCGATTCGCTCCCACCCTTCTTCACTTTGCAGATCGACACCTCCCAAACTACTATGAATTCTAGATCTTACGGCAAGAAAGTTTATGGCTCCCGCCATAAGCAGAACAAGCGCTGTCAAATCTACCCCCTGAGGTGGGTCCTCCTCCATAAGTTCAAAAAACTCGAGTGCTGTTTTAGCTCTAATGTCTTCTAAGGCCATCGTTAACCGATTCCGCTCTATGGCCTCCCACGCCAATATTTCCAAAGTAAGAGGCCTACGTAAGATAGCTCTCAAATACCGCTTGAAAAACAACGAAACTAGCACATACGGTTCCATGCTCCGTAATGTGGAAGAATCACCACCAATCAGCTCTTGTGCGCTTGGCCAAAAGTCAATCGTGTTACCATATGCTGCAACCAGTCCTTCCAAACCTCCAAAATAACGATAAATTAGCTTTTTATCGACATTTGCTTTCCTCGCCACAACATTCACGCCCAGCTTTTGAAAGCCGACTTCAGCTAACACCTCGCCAACGGATTGTATGAGCTTTTCCTTTGTTTGTTCTTTATTCCGGATAGGAATGACTTTGGGTACAATTGTTAGTTTTGCCATACACGCCTCTCCTAATTACTCCTCAATACTCAATCAAACTATTGATGAGTTTAGCATGCTGATCACGTAGACTTAACCATTATTTCAATTTCGATTGAGTAGACTTCTAAACTCAGATTATCACATGGTAATAAACCTAAGCTATTTCAAATGCCCCACCAGCATCCTCATAAGATTGTGGTAAAAATGGAATAAAGGATTCACCTAAAGAACAGTGATTTCGGTATCTATAATCAGTTCAGCGGCTAAACTTACACTATACACAAATATATTAGATGAAGTTTGAACTCACAAGTTATCATATCAAGATCATCCCATCTCCCCTATCTCCAGGTCTGAACTACCCTACGAGCAGTTCACACTTATCTGGATATGGGGACACAAGGGCACATCAGGTGTTCTAGCTCGGATGTGTATTGCCGAGAGAGCTGGCCAGCGCTAACTCTGCACCGACAGCGAGAGTGGATAGCACGAATGAGGTAGGTGTTTTATGAGGGGTATGCCTGATTGTTGCAAGACAACAGAAAAAGCCCTTCAGTTTTCACTGAAGGGCTTTTAGAAAGATTCCTTGGCACCGACCTACTTTCCCACACGCTACCATGCAG
>CEUM01028959.1_pt1 | contig 29911 bp, 29 predicted proteins | sample 356421 | NCBI WGS metagenome assembly CEUM01 (sample SAMEA2622716, study PRJEB7988) | marine metagenome | biome: marine biome (ENVO:00000447); feature: surface water layer (ENVO:00002042); material: "saline water (ENVO:00002010), including plankton (ENVO:xxxxxxxx)" | depth 5 m
CTATCAATTCTATTCGAAAATTTTCAAATTCATCGTTTTTATTTAAATTGCCTAGTCTTCTATATGTTTGCAATCTTATACTTAGATCTAATATATACGTTTCAGGAATTAGAGCAGGAGTTTGTAAGTTAATTTGAGGTATAATACTTTTTTTAATTTTAGACTCCCCTTTTAAATCAGATACTGCTTCATTCAATAGTTGCTGATATAAACTAACTCCAACTTCTTTTATTTGACCAGACTGTTCATCTCCTAATAAGTTTCCTGCGCCTCTTATATCTAAATCATGGGCAGCTAAACTAAATCCTGCACCTAAACCTTCTATAGATTGAATAGCATATAATCTTTTTTCTGCTGTAGATGATATTTTCCTATTATCACTTAATAAGTAATATGCATATGCTCTTTTATTTGCCCTACCAACTCTACCCTTAAGCTGGTAAAGCTGCCCTAGCCCAAACATATCAGCATTATAAATAAAAATTGTATTTGCGTTAGGAATATCTAGACCATTTTCAATTATAGAAGTTGCAATTAGAATATTACAACTACCTTCATAAAAACTCATCATAGTATCTTCTATTTCTTTTGGAGTCATTCTTCCATGTACAGAAGAAATAGATGCGCCATCAATTAACATTGAAATTTTATCATGAAGATTTTTAATATCTCTAATTCTTGGGACTATAAAGTAGACTTGGCCATTTCTATGTAATTCTCTATTTATACCCTCCTTAACATTAAAATTATTAAATGGTGTAACAAATGATCTTACTGGTAATCTTTCTTGAGGCGCTGAAGCTATTATAGATAAATCTCTTATACCTGATAAAGCCATGTGCAAAGTTCTAGGGATAGGAGTAGCAGTTAAAGTTAAAATATGAGAATTTACTATTAAATTTTTTAATCTTTCTTTTTGAGTAACTCCAAATCTTTGTTCTTCATCTATTATTACTAAACATAAATTTTTAAATAATATCTTATTTGATAACAAACTATGAGTACCAATTACTATATCGACAGTACCATCTTTAAGTTTAGAGGATATATTCTTCTTCTCTTTATCTTTTGTTAACCTAGATAAATGAGCTATAGAAATATTTTCATCTTCGAATCTTTTTGAGAAAGTTTCATAATGTTGTCGAGCCAAAATAGTTGTTGGAGCGATTACTAAAACTTGAGTTTTACATTTTGCCGCTATAAATGCAGCTCTCATTGCAACCTCAGTTTTACCAAACCCTACATCACCGCATATAAGTCTATCCATAGGTTTTTCAGAATTTATATCTTTTAAAACATCTTTTATAGCTTCAAGTTGGTCATCTGTTTCATAATATTCAAATTTAGAAATAAAATCATTATAGTCATTTATATTACACGATAATTTAGAAGCTTTACCAAGTTTTCTCTCAGATGCAATCCTAACTAAATTTTCCGCTACATCTCTAATTTTTTCTTTTGTTTTTCTTTTTTTGTTACTCCATGTCTTACTACCTAATTTATCAAGTAAGGGTTGAGTATTTTTACTAGAAAATTTACTTAAAAGATTGATATTTTGAACAGGTACTAATAATTTATCTTCAGATAAATACTCTAATTCTAGACAATCATGTTGCACATTATTTATATCTACAACTTTAAGACCATTATATCTGCCTACTCCATATTCTAAATGAATTAAATAATCTCCTACTGTAAATGAATCAGCTTCTTGAAGTGCATTTTCTATCTTTTTAGATTTATTTATTCGCGAATATTTCTTACCATAAACATCTGTCTCCGAAATAATTATAAAATCATTAATTTCAAAACCTATTTGAAAATTAGCTACTATAAGAGAAATATTATTATGTGAATTTTGATCTATAGTAATCCATGACTTATCTAAATTTATATTATAAAAACCATATTTCTGTAATTGTTCAGAAAATATTTTTCTGCTTCCATAAGACTTACATGCAATAATAATTTTATAATTTAATTCTTTCTTATTTTTAATAAATGCAATTAAATTTTCAAACAAATCTATTGATTTAACTTTATTATCCAGCCAAAAATTAGGTACATTATTAGATAGTAAATTTTTTTTTATTTCAGGGTTTTTAAAAGATGAAATTTTTATAGAAGGTACTTTTGAAATATAATTATATAACTCATCTTTATTCAAATATAATTCTGATGAATCAATAGGCTTATAACAGTCTACAATTTTTTTATTTTTTACTGCTTCTAAATAAGAAATGTTTCTAGTATTAAAATAATCATTTATATCATCAAAACGCATATTACAAAAATCATCAAATGCGGAGTCTAGTACGAAAAAATAATTATTGTCTAAAATATCAAATATTGATTCTAACTTTGGATAAAAAAAACTTAACCAGTGTTCTAAGCCAGGATAACGAATTCCTTCTGAAATTGATTGAAATAATTCATCATTAGTAGATATATTTCCAAAATTCTTTCTATAATTATTTTTAAAAGTACTTATATTATTATCATTTAAAAGAACTTCAGATATTGGTAAAATAGTTATTTCTTTAACTAAATCATTTGTTAGTTGAGTTAGAGGATCAAAAAACCTTAAATCTTCTACTTCATCACCAAAAAAATCTATTCTTATAGGTTTATTATAACTGGGAGAATAGATATCTACTATTCCTCCTCTAACTGCAATTTCTCCAATGTCCATTACATTACCAGCTCTTCGATAACCAGAATCTATAGCATTTTTAACAAAGGTTGATAAATTTAATTCACTACCAATAGTTATTTTCCTTACACTTTTGGGATAATTTTCGAGCGGTATATTTTTTTGTATTAATGCACTAACAGTTATTAGTACCAAGCGAATAGGATTATTTTTATCTAATATCTTTAAAAAACTATTAATTCTCTCGCCAGTCACACGTGTTCCAGGAGACAAATTATCATATGGTAAACAATCCCAGGCGGGAATAGTTACATAATTTATATCTGAATAAAGTTCATCAATTAATTGTGTTGTTTTATATAATTTATCTTCATTTTTAACTACGTAAACTATTGATATATCTTCATTTTTTACTAATGTGTCTATAATAGAAAAGACGTCTAATCCTTCTAAAATACCTCCAATATTTACAGTAGTTTTATCTTGAAAGAATGATTTAAGAATTGTTCAACCCATTTTTTTTTGAATAAATTATTAATTTATTATGTAATGTATTTGATATTGATTTTGGCCAGCTTATTTTATTTATAAAGCAGTTATATAAATCGTTATCGGATAAAGGTATAATATATTCTTCAATATCATCAATCTCTTTTTCTGAGAAGTCATTTTCAAACATATCAAAAAAACCTCCCATTAATATATCCATTTCTCTCATACCACGATGCCAAGACCTAAACTTTAGCTTTTTAAGTTTTTTATTCACTTTTATAAATTCCTTAATACTTATATAGTTCAATTATCACTATATTATAAATAAATAATAATTATAATCTATGTAGGAGCAAAATACATAATGTCTCTAAAATTACTAGATGGTCTATATAATAAAATAGATGAATTAAAAGGTTTTGGCCCTAAAAACTTAATTTTATTTGAAAAAATATGTGGTAATAGATTATTAGATATAATATTTCACCTCCCTACTTCATTAATAAAAAGATTAAAAGTAGAGTCACTTAAAGAAGAATATATATTTAAAAGAATAATTATTAGCGGTAAAGTTAAAAATAGTTGGTTTAGCTACAAAAGACCAAAAATATCAATTGTTTCTATAGAGGTTAATAATCAAATATTAGAAATAATATATTTTAATGTTAATAAAAATTGGTTTTCTAAAAACTTTATAAAAGAAAAAGAAATAATAATAAGTGGTGAATTAACAAAAAAAGGTAAGAAATGGCAAATAATTCATCCAGATCATATCCAATTAATTAATTCAAAAGAAATAATACCAATATATGAAACTACATATCCATTAACTAATGGTTTATCTCATAAAAAAATTAAAACTGCCATTACCTATTCTATTTCAGCTGTACCAAATTTTACCGAATGGATTAATAAAGATTTATTAAAAAAATATAACTGGTTTAATTTTAATCAATCCTTACATAACTTACATTTTCCAGAAACTATGCAGGATATTGAAAATAATGATTTATATAGAGAAAGACTAGCTTTTGATGAAGCTCTATCGAGACAATTAGCCTTATCTCTAATTAGAAAACATAAACATAGAACAGCACAAAGAAGACTAAAAAATATTAATAAGTTAAAACATAAACTAATAAAAAACTTACCTTTTCATTTAACCGAAGATCAAAAACAAGTTTTAGAAAATATTTATTCAGATATTAATTCTGATAAAAGAATGTATAGACTTCTTCAAGGAGATGTAGGTAGTGGAAAAACTATAGTCGCGTTTTTATCAATAATTCATGTAGTAGAAAATGGTTTTCAAGGGGCTTTAATGGCTCCTACAGAGATACTAGCCTACCAGCATTATACATTCTTTAAAAATTATGAAAAACTTTTAGATATAAGAATATGTCTTCTAACAAGTAAAATGCAAAAACATATTAAAACAAATTCTATAAATGATATTAAAATAGGAAAAATAAATATTGTTATTGGAACTCATGCTATAATTCAATCTAATATTAAATTTAAAAACTTAAGACTAGCTATTATTGATGAACAACATCGTTTTGGAGTTTATCAAAGACTAGAACTATCAAAAAAGTCACCCAATACAGACTTTATGGTTATGACTGCAACACCTATACCTCGAACATTAGTTTTAACAGATTATGGTGATATGGATATATCAATAATACATAGCAAACCAAAAAACAGACCAGAGATTAAAACTATTAGCGTTAGTATACCTAGAATGAATGAAGTAGTTAAAGCAATCTCAAGAGCTATAAAAAATGAAGAACAAATATTTTGGGTATGTCCATTAGTAAAGGATTCTGAAAAATTAGATTTAGCTGCAGCAGAAACAAGACAGCAATATTTGAATAAAATTTTTCCTAATAAAGTAACTCTTGTACACGGAAAAATGGATAGTGATACTAAAGAAAAAGCCTTAAATCAATTTTCTAAAAATGAAAAAAGTATTTTAGTTTCCACTACGGTAATAGAAGTTGGAATTGATATACCTAATGCTACGATAATGATTGTAGAACATGCTGAAAGATTTGGTTTGGCACAATTACATCAATTAAGAGGTAGAATTGGAAGAGGTACAAAAGAATCCATTTGCATATTATTATATAATCAAAATATAGGAGAAATAGCAAAAGAACGTCTAACAGTAATGAGAGAAACTAATAATGGCTTTATAATATCTGAACAAGACTTAAAACTAAGAGGAGCAGGAGAAATATTAGGAACAAGACAGTCAGGCGGACAAATGTTTAAAATATTAGACATAAATAAACATGAAAATTTAATTAAAATTGCAAACCAGTATTCTAAATTAATTATAAATAAAAATCCTAACCTTATCGGAGAAGAAGGTAAAAAAATTAAAAACTTACTATATTTATTTGGTCAAGATAAGGCTGTTAAACTGATAAAGTCAGGTTAACCCTGAAATATTATTTATCTTTTTTTATATACTTTTGTTTAAACTTTGGCGTTACAATTCCTCCAGAAATGACCATTTTAATTCCTTCTTCAACATTCATATTTAATACTTTTAAATCCTTTCTTGGAACAAAAAGTAAAAAACCAGATGTAGGATTTGGTGTAGTAGGTAAAAATACATTTACTATTTCTTCTTTCAGACTATGTTGAACTTCTCCTTTTGTATTTCCTGTAATAAACCCAATAGCCCATATTCCTTTTCTAGGATATTCTATAAGCACAACTTCACGGAAAGACTTAGATGACGTTTTAAGGACACTTTCAAATATTTGCTTTAACGCACCATAAACTGATCTTATTATTGGTAAACGAGCTATAATTCTCTCACCTAATTTAATTATATATCTACCAATTAAACCTGCAGTAAGAAATCCTATAAAAGTTAGCATAATAAAAACAAATAAAAGCCCTAATCCTGGGATTTCAAATGGTAATAAATTATCATAGTGATACTGAACAGGTATTATATTTCTTACCTTAGCATCTATAAAACCTATAAAGAGGAATGATACATAAAATGTCAATCCAACTGGAGCTGTTACTATTATTCCTGTAAGGAAATAACCTCTTATTTTTGTTAATATACTTTTATTATCTTTCATAATATACCTAAGTTTTATTTATTTAAAAATTTATAAATTGATTCATAAGTTTCTATAGGTTTTTCTTCAGGAAGAAAGTGTCCACAATCTATGCTTTCGCCTTCAACATTATCTGCCCAATCTTCCCATACTTTAATAGGATCGTATAATTCCTCAACTGTTGCCTTTACTCCCCATAAAACCTGAAGCGGGCAAATTATTTTCTTTCCTGCATCTTCTTTATGGTGGACTAAGTCAATACTTGCTCCAGCTCTATAATCTTCACAAGAAGCATGTATAGTTTCTGGAGTAAAACAGCGTAAATATTCATTAATAATATCTTCAGTTAAATAATCATTATTAGATCCCCACATCTTAAGTTTTGATCTAATATAATATTCTGGGTCTTTTCCAATCATTGTTTCTGGGTGTGGGAATGATTGTATCAAAAAAAACCAATGATAATAGCGTCTTGCCAATAAAGCACTTGTATTATCAAATACATGAGAAGTAGGCACTATATCTAATACAGATAGCTTTTTTATGTTTTCCTGATAATCTATAGCCATTCTATGGGCCACTCTGCCACCTCTGTCATGTCCAACTAAGTAATAATTATCAAAACCTAATTTTTTCATTAATTCATTTTGATCAAAGGCCATACTTTTTTTTGAATAAGTTGAATGCATATTATCTGATTTAGGTTTATCACTGTCACCATATCCTCTTAAATCAGAACAGATAACAGTATAATTTTTAGAAAATAAAGGTGCTAATTTTCTCCATAATACATGTGTCTGTGGATATCCATGAAGAAGAAGTAAAGGCTCACCTTCACCACCAATTTTAAAATTAATGTTTATTCCATCAACTAATATTTTTTTTTCTTTAAAATTTTCGAACATTAACACCTCAAATAATATTACAAGTAATTTAATATATGTTAATTATATGTTATAAATAAATTTTATAAAAAAGAAAATTATTCATATGCTTAAATATTTTTTATCATTTATATATATATTTTTTTTCAATTTGATTTCCTATAATTATTCTTTCTCTTATAATGAAGATGATTTACAAAAATTGCTTAAATACAATGAGTGTGTAAATTGTGACTTATCAGAGGCTGACCTAAGAAAAATAAATTTAGTTGGAGCTAATTTAGAGGGTTCCAATCTAGATAAAGCTAATTTATGGAGAGCAAATTTAGAAAATGCAAATTTGAAAAACTGCTCATTTGTGGGAGCAAATCTTAGAAGAGTTAATTTACAAAATACAAACTTAGACAATAGTTCATTCAGATGGGCAATTATTAGAAATGCTCTCATGGATGGAGCTACAGCTAAAAATGCAGATTTTAGAAAAGCAGGAATAAAAAAAACAAGTTTTAAAAATGTTATTCTGTGTAATAGTAATATGAAATATGGAATTGACAACTCAGGATGTGAAAAAAATGATTAAAGTATTTTTAATAAATTTAATAATTATTTTGTTTTTGTTCTCAAAGTCTTTAATAGCGGCTGATATGTCAGGATACTTATTAACTAAGGCTATAAAGGATTTTAATGATAAGAATTACGAAGTTGCATATGAATCTTTATCTAATATAGTTCCTACTGGTAATCCCGTAGCTGCATATTTATTAGGACAAATGTATTTAAAAGGTTTAGGTATTGAAATAGATCATAAAGCAGCTTATGAAATGATTTCATACTCATCTCAAAAATTATTTAATCATGATCAAGCATTAGCTTTAGAATCTCAAATTACTTTATCAAATATGTATAACCAAGGTATAGGAACAGATGCAAATAAATCAAAAGCATATATGTGGGCTTACATAGCTCACAAAACTAATGAAGAAATGCATTTAAAATATTTGAAAGAGCTTCAAAAAAACCTTTCTTCTGAAGATATTACAAATGCCGAAAAACAAGGATTGAAAATATTCAAAAAAGTTCTAAAAGAATAGACTTACTTCATTATTGATAAATCTGTAGATTGAAGATCCCTTACAACAATAGCATCTATGTCAATTAATTTTGCAACTACTGGGGAAATTTCATTAAGCCATCTGGGGCTTTTATAGACATCTTCATATAATTTATTTTTATGTTCCTCGCTTTTAAAACGTCTAATCCAAATATATGTTTCTTTATCATCTTTAACTAAAAAACTACCATGAATAACCATTCCTTTTGATACTTGAAAAGGAATAATAGTTTTTTCCATATAACTTAACCATTCATCCATTTTACCAGGATAAACCTTATAAGTTCGTAATTCAAAAAATGCTGACATATTATTCTCCTATTTTATATTCTTAAGAATATTTAATCTCATTGGCTGAGTAAATTCATATTTATAATTATTATAAGTAGATAAATCATTGAATTTATTTAATAATAGTTCGATATTATTGTCTATATAACTTTTTCTTCCTTCATCTACTTTAGATAAAAAATTGATACACTCTTCGCCATTTTTAAATCTTTTAATCTCATCATATATTAATTCTTTAACAATTTCTAAATTGTATTTATTACAATTTTTAATTGTTTTATATGCTTTATTTCTAACACTAGTTTCATCATCTATATATTTTACAAAATTATGAAAATTACCTTTAGCAATTGGCTCAATAATTATTATGCTTCCATTTATATCCATCTTATTTTTGGAATATTCAATTGATTTTTCCATCATCTTATCAGGTATATGATGTAAACTATTAAAAAAAAATATTAAATCATAACAATTATTAAGATCATTAATATTTTCTGCACCAGCAACCATAAAGTTAATTTTGTTTGTTTTATCTTTATCTTTGGCGTCATTTATTTGAGCATTAGAAGGGTCTATTGCGTCTACTGAGCATCCATTTCTATCAGCCCAAATGCTAAACCAGCCATTTCCACACCCAACATCTAAAACTTTTTTAGTTTCAAATAATAACTCCTCCATTAATATTTTTTTTGAACTATCCCATCCTGACATTTTTCACCTATTAAATTTGTTCTCTTTTTGTTCTTATGTTAAAATATTATTTCAAAAGGAATAAAAATTAATGAAATATACCGATCAAAATAATTTACCATTTATACACAAAGATACAAAAAAAATTATAAAAAATGGCACAATACTTTTAGTAATTAAAAAAAATAAATATTTACTAGAATATAATAATAATAAATACATTTGTATAACAAATGATGATGGAAATATATACGCTTGCTATAATTTATGGAGTTAAATTAAGGTAAATTGGTGCGGCCAAGAGGACTTGAACCTCCACGAGATTTCTCTCACAACGACCTCAACGTTGCGCGTCTACCAGTTCCGCCATGGCCGCAATAAATGAAAAATAACAAAGAAAATTAAACCGTCAACTTTTAATATATCTTTCCGCTAATATAACATCTTCAGGACTATTAATATTAAAGAAAGGATCTATATCATTAAAACTCCAATCAATTATTGATACATTATAAGATGAAGTAAATGAGTCTATTTTTCTTACACCTTGATGTAAAGCTTGATCTAAATAACTATCTATTTCTAAAGACCACATACTAACTACAGGATAAATATTATTATTTGAAGAAGAAAAAATAATATCTGGTTTATTTATTTCAAGCTCTAAGGACATTCTATGAACTAAATCTTTAGGCAATAGAGGTGTATCTACTGGAACAACTACTACATGTGAGACGAGACTATTTAGTGTCTTTGCCCATTTAATTGCAGAGGATATACCGGCTAATGGCCCAGCGCCACCCTTCTCATTAACAACATCTTCAATAATTGGATAATTATAATCATAAAAATTATTTTTATCTCTAGTATTAATTGCTACTTTAGATACCTGAGATTCAAATTTCTGTAAGACTAAATTAATAAGAGGAAATCCATTAATTTTAATTAATGCTTTACCTTTACCACCCAATCGTCTCGCATTTCCCCCAGCAAGTATGACTCCAGGAAACATTTATAAATTAAATAGAAGATAATTATTAATCATAAATAATTCTCTCTAACCCCGATAATGCTATAAACCTTTTACCTTTAGCTCTTCCTATTAAGGTAAGATTAGACCTATTAGCTAATTCTACTCCAGCAGCAGTAAAACCAGATCTCGAAATTAAAATAGGAATATGCATTTGAACTGTTTTGATTACCATCTCACTAGTCAGGCGACCTGTGGTATACAAAAGTAAATCTTTTGTATCAATTTTATTAAACCATAACCATCCAGCAATCTTATCTAAAGCATTATGTCTTCCAACATCCTCGATATATATTAGTGGATTGTTATCTTTACATAAAACACAAGAATGTATTGCTCCTGCTTCTAAATATAAAGATGGCTGAGTATTAATTTCCTTGAGAAGTGAATGAAGCCAGGAGGTATGAAATATTGCATTTTTATTTAATTTTATACTATCAAATGAATCCATCACATCTGAAAACATTGTTCCAACAGCACAACCTGAAGTTCTAATTTTCTTTTGCATTTTATCTTCATAATTTGTTTCTTTATCTGTTCTAACAACTATTACTTCTGTTTCCCAATCTAAATCTATAGAAGTAATATTATCATCTTTACTCAACATTCCTTGATTTACTAGAAAACCAATGGCCATCCATTCTGGATGATCCCCTACTGTCATACTAGTTACAACCTCTTGCTTATTGAGAAAAATTGTAAGAGGCCTTTCCATTACCACATTTTGTGAATATGGATTCCCTAAATGATCCTTGCCATTAACCTTCTTTATTAATCTATTGTCATTAATATTCGGTTTAATAGATAAGCTTTTGTTCATTATTCTATAGAAGCCTATTAATTAAATAGGCTTCTAATTCCCTATTACAACTATGCTTTAAAGCCCGGATGTGTATTTTCAACAAAATGCTTCTTATTAACTGGCTTAATTAATAGATTTGAGAAAAATGCAATTATTAATAAGAATGCCATAGCATACATAGTTGTGTTATATAAACTAGGTGTTGGATCTACAGTACCTTCCGGAGCAATCTCCATTAGTTTTGAAATTGTTACTGTTTTTGCCTTAACTAATTCATCTACTTTATCAATCGGAGCTCCAAATTTATCTAAAAAAGCTGCAGGATCTATTGTAGCAACTAATTCATTTAAAGAATTAGAGACAGATAGTTTACGTAACTCTGCAATAGCAACTGGTCCAATTACTCCTGCTGTACTCCATGCAGTTAATAATCTTCCGTGTATACCTCCCACATGCATAGTTCCAAACATATCTGCAAGATAAGCTGGAATAGTAGCAAAACCTCCTCCATACATAGTAAAAATAATCATTGTAGCAGCATAGAACATTACTAGATACATAATTTTAGGATCAACACTAACTGCATTTGCTGTAAATGGAATAGATAAATATAATAATGTTCCAAGAACAAAGAAGCAATGATATGTATTCTTTCTTCCTATATAATCTGACAAGGATGCCCATATTATTCTTCCACACATATTGAAGACACTAATCATTAAAACATATGTTCCAGCAAAACCGGCCGTAACCATGTTTGCCATTTCACTACCTGCAGGAGCTGAACCAAATATCTCTGACATCATTGTTTTAGCTACTCCTATAACACCAATACCGGCAGAAACATTAAAGCACAATACTATCCATAACTGGTAAAATTGTGGTGTTTTAATTGCTTGATTAATATGAACATTATTTAAAGTTTTCATTTTAGATGCTGATTCATCTTTTGAAGGAGGTTTATAACCTTCTGGTAACCAACCTTCAGCAGGAACTCTATATTGAAATGCAGCAATTATCATAATAATAAAATATACAATGCCTAATGTTAAAAATGCTCCACCAGCCCCTGTATTTCCTGTACCTACAATATATACTCCAGCATCACCGGGTATAGCCATTTGAGCTGCTTCTGAAGCAGAAGCAACAACTACTTCAACTTTTTGACCTGCAACTTCTGCAAATCGACGTCCTCCTTCTGTTACCATAGAAACAGCAGATTCTACGCCTAAATATTCTGGAGCTTCAGCAAAATAATCAAGAAGATATTTTTTTAGTGGTGCTCCAATCATTGCACCGCCTCCAAATCCCATTATTGCCATACCAGTTGCCATTCCTCTTCTATCAGGAAACCATCTTATAAGGGTAGATACTGGAGAAACATAACCTAGACCGAGCCCACATCCTCCTAATACACCATATCCTAGGTATATCAACCAGAGTTGATGAGTCATTATTCCTATACTTCCTACTACGAAACCGCCGCCCCATAAACAAGCAGCTGTTACTCCTACACATCTGGGCCCTACATCTTCAAGCCATTTACCAGCTATAGCTGCTGCTAGACCTAAACATACAATTGCTACAGAAAATATCCATATAACACTACTAAGTGTCCAATCATCTGCAGAACTAGTTACAACTCCTAATTCCTTAATTAAAGCTGGATTAAAAATACTCCATGCATAAACAGAACCAATACATAAATGTATAGCTATAGAAGCTGGCGGTATGCGCCATCTATTAAAACCTTTTGGCGCTACAATTTTATCTTTCATTAAAAATGAAAACATTCCTGACATTTATTATCTCCCCCTTGAAAAAACTCAAAATTCACAGTTCAACCATATCTTAGCTATAAAAAATTGCAAACGCTATATTCAATAAATAACTATTCAGCGGCGATTTCAATTTTATCTACCTTTGCAGCACAAAATTTAAATTCAGGTATTTTACCGAAAGGATCTAATTGCGGATTTGTCAAAATATTTGCTGCAGCTTCACTGAAACAAAAAGGCATAAATATCATTCCTTCAGGTAACTGCCAATCTTGTCTTACAGCGACAGATACATAACCCCTTCTTGTAGAAACCTTTACATTCTGACCAGGCTCTATATTCATTTTGTTCATATCTATAGCATTCATGCATAAAATTGCATTAGGTTCAATGCCATCAAGTATATCTGAAGTTCTAGTCATAGCACCTGTATGCCAATGTTCTAATAATCTACCAGTAGTTAAAACTAATGGAAATTTCTCATCAGGTATTTCTGCAGGCGAAACTAATTGAGCTGGAACGATTTTGCCTCTTGTATCTTCAGTAGGGTAACCTTCAACAAATATAATATCATTACCAGGAACATTTATATCGTCACATGGGTAAGTCACACTATGTTCTTTTTCTAATCTTTCCCAAGTAATGTTATTTAAAGAAGGCATCACCATAGACATTTCTTTAAAGACATCAGATACTTTTTGATATTTCCAATTCATTCCTAAAGAATTAGCTAGATCAATGATAATTCTCCAATCTTCTCTAGCTTCACCTGGAGGAGTAATAGCTTTTCTTCCCATTTGTACTTGTCTATTTGTATTAGTAAAAGTTCCATCTTTCTCTGCTGCTGCAGAAGCAGGTAAAATTATATCAGCGAACCATGCAGTCTCAGTCATAAATATATCTTGGACAACCATATGCTCTAATTTGGCCAAACCTTCTCTAGTATGATTCTGATCTGGGTCAGACATAGCTGGATTTTCTCCCATCACATACATGCCTTTTATATTATTATTAATAACTTCATCTATTATTTCTACTACAGTTAAACCTTTTTTCTTATCTAACTTTTTTCCCCAAAACTCTTCCATTTTACTATAAATTTCTTCATTTTCTACAGAATTATAGTCTGGATACATCATAGGAATTAAACCTGCGTCAGAAGCACCTTGAACATTATTTTGCCCTCTTAAAGGATGTAGACCCGTACCAGGACGACCAATTTGACCAGTTATTAGTGAAAGAGTTATTAAACATCTTGCATTATCTGTGCCATGAACGTGCTGAGAAATCCCCATTCCCCAAAAAATTATTGATTTTTCAGAGTTAGCATAAACTCTAGCAACTTTTCTTAATGTTAAAGCATCTATTCCGCATTTTTCAGACATATCTTCAGGAGAAAAGCCTTTAATAGACTTTTTTAAGTCTTCAAAACCATTTGTCATTGATTGAACATATTGCTTATCATATAATTCTTCTTCAATAATTGTATAAATTAAGGCATTAAGCATTGCTACATCCATACCTGGCTTGAATTCTAAATGCTCCCAAGCATGACGTGACATATCGTTCTTTCTTGGATCCATAATAATAACTTTAGTACCTTTTTTAGCTGCCTGTTTTATGTAAGTAGCAGCAACTGGATGGTTGGTAGTTGGTCTAGCTCCTATAACAATAGCACAATCTGAATCTTCAGTAGCAGTAAATGGGGCAGATACTGCACCTGAACCCACACATTCCAGTAAAGCAGCTACTGAAGATGCATGACATAGTCTAGTACAATGGTCCACGTTATTGGTAACAAATGCTGTCCTTATTAACTTTTGAAATAAATAAGCTTCTTCGTTAGAGCCTTTTGCTGACCCAAAACCACATAAAGCTGATGAACCATTATTTTTTAAAATATTTTTAAACCCTTTAGCAGATAACTCTATTGCTTCAGCCCATGTAGCTTCCCTAAAATAATCTTCAATGCGTCTATCTTTTTTATCTAGAATATATCTATCTTTAGGGGCATTATTTTTTCTAATTAAAGGCTTTAACAATCTGTTGTCATTATGAACATAATCAAACCCAAATCGTCCTTTAACACATAATCTCTGATTATTAGCAGGGCCGTCTCTTCCGTCTACATGTAATATTTTATTATCCTTAACATGTATTTTTGTCTGACAACCTACTCCACAAAATGGGCATAATGAATTTACACTTTTATCACTATATTCAACCCTTTTGCCAACTTCATTTACTAATGATTTTTCTATTAACGCACCTGTTGGGCAAACTTGAACACATTCTCCACAGGCAACACAACTTGAATCGCCCATGTCATCATCAAAATCAAAAGTAATCTTTGATTTATGACCTCTATAAGACATCCCTATAACATCATTAACCTGAACTTCTCTACAGGCTCTTACGCATAAGTTACAATTAATACAGGCATCTAAATTAACGTGCATTGCTTTATGGGTAATATCTCTTGTTATATCTTTAATTTTTGGATACTGACTCGTATTAATATCCATCTTGTCTACCCAGTTCCAAAATTTTGAGTCTGGGTCTGGATGATTTTCTCTACAAGGCTGGTCAGCCGAAAGAAGTTCAAAAACTGACTTTCTTGCCGAAATAGATCTATCAGAATCTGTATTAATTTTCATACCTTCAGAAGGCTTCCTTATGCATGATGCAGCCAACACTCTTTCACCTTCGATCTCAACCATACACGCTCTACAGTTTCCATCAGACCTATAACCAGGTTCATCAGCATGACATAAATGCGGAATATTTATATTCTCACGTTTAGAGACCTCCCATATAGTTTCATCACTACTAGCCTCAACTTCATTTCCATTTATGTAAAATTTTATTTTATCTTTACTCATAATATTACTATATACTATTAATCTGTTCTGGAAAATATTTTAAAACACAAGTAAGTGGGTTAGCCGCTGCCTGACCAAGACCACATATGGAAGCATCAGACATTACATTTCCAACTTCCTCAAGTATTTTAATGTCCCATTCTTTTTCTTTCATTAGTTTAACAGCCATTGTTGTTCCATTTCTGCATGGAGTACACTGACCACAACTCTCATCTTCAAAAAATTTCATTAAATTTAATGCTACATCTTTAATATCAACTTTATCAGAAATAATTACAATAGCTGCAGATCCTATGAAACAACCATACTCTTGCAGCGTATCAAAGTCTAAAGGAATATTAGATAAACTTGCAGGAAGTATTCCCCCTGAAGCTCCTCCAGGAAGGTAAGCAATAAATTTGTGACCATCAAGCATTCCTCCACAATATTCATTGATTAACTCCGATACAGAAATACCTGCAGGTGCTAATTTTACGCCTGGGCTCTTAACAAAACCAGAAACAGAAAAAGATCTTAAACCAGTTCTATTATTTCTCCCAAATGATAGAAACCATTTAGAACCCTTTTCAAAAATTTCTCTTATCCAATATACAGTTTCAACATTATGAACCAAAGTAGGAAGGCCATAAACACCATTTTGAGCTACATATGGTGGTCTATGTCTCGGAATACCTCTTTTGCCTTCAACAGATTCAATTAAAGCAGATTCTTCCCCACAAATATAAGCTCCAGCTCCTCTTCTAACTTCAATAAAGTTTTCTTCTACAAAACCTTTTTTAACTATTTTATTTACTTCTTCTCTTAAAATTTTAATTATTCCAGGATATTCATCTCTCATATAGATAAAACATTTCTCAGCTTCAACTATATGAGCTGCTATCAAAGTACCTTCTAGGAATCTGTGAGGGTCAGTATCTAAATAATATTTATCTTTAAACGTTCCGACTTCACCTTCATCTCCATTTATACACATCATTCTGGGGCCTTTATTTGCTCTTACAAACTCCCATTTTTTTGACGCTGGGAAACCTGCACCACCCAAACCTCTTAAGTTTGATTCTGAAATAACCTTACTTATTTCCTCGTATGTTACTTCTTTTGATTTTAACTTTTTAAATAGTGAATAACCTCCATTACTAATATAGTTTTCTAGATCAATAAATTTACTAATAATAGGATGAAATGATTTACTTGTAATCACCTGATCTACTTTATCAATAGTGGCATTATCCACATGATTATGTTCCACTTCTAATGCAGGAGCATAGTCACATTTTCCCATACAAGGTGCTTTTAATACTCTAGCTTTACCCTTATATTTATTACTTAATTCCTCATATAATTTTTCACTTCCAAATAAACTGCATGTTAAACTCTCACATACTCTTACAGTAATATCAGGAAGTTTTTCATCCTTATCATCAACTATGGTAAAATGAGCATAAAAAGAAGCAACTTCATATACTTCAGCCATAGATAGCTTCATAACATCAGCTAAAGCTCTTAAATGTCTAGAATATAAAAATTTAAATTTATCTTGTAAAATATGAAGGTACTCAATTAAATGATCTCTTCTTATATCATTAAGAGGTAATATCTCTTTAACTTCTTTTAAGGACAAAGAGTCTAACTGTCTACCTTTATCAAAAGCAAACTTTTTTCTTCTACCTTCACCTGGTTTATAGTTGCTATTCATTATATCTCAACTTACGCTTATATTAATTACTATCCAGTTAAATCTACAAGCATCTTATAATATAATGCCATAACATAGTAAAACTTATAATAGCCCGCGCCAAATTAAGGCGCGAGCTATAACATTACACTCTAATGTGAATGTGCTGTTGCAGTAGCTTTATAAATTCCACCTGAATCTGTAGAAATATATAGAGCATTATCCGGACCCATTACTAAGCCACGGAATCTTTCTGTCATACCAACAGGCATATGGATTACACTTTTCATTGATAATCCATCGTCAGCGATATCCATGATATCAATTCTGCTTCCACCTGGAGTATCACCGAATGCTATACCCATAATACCAGCTACCATGCGGCCTTCGTAAATGCCCCAATTGCTTCCTGTAAGGAATGCAGCAGAACCAGTACCTTGTGAGTATCCATTATTCTGCCAAGCTGGTGGCATTAGATCAGGGAAACGAGTATCACTCATAGGAGTGTATGCAGCACGCAGAGATGGATCCATTCCATCCATTTGATTTGGCTCATATCCACAATACTTATCTGGACAAGCACCTCTACCGCCTCTATTTTCAGCAGGGTCCCATCCACCATTACCACCATTAACTAGCATAGTAATTTCGTCATTGTGCCATGGTCCATGCTCTGCAGTAAATGCACGTCCATCACTTGGACGGAAGGCAATACCTTGAACATTTCTATGTCCATAAGTATATATTCTTTTGTCTTCGGCAATTTTATTACCGCCATGACCATTACCATCGCCATCAATTCTTAGAACAACACCACATATTAATGTGTTATCTTGAGGACAAATACCTCTATGTCTGTCTCCAGTACCTACCCAAAGATATCCATCTGGTCCAATACGAATTCTTCCACCATTATGAGCACCAGGTCCACCAAATGGTTGATCTGATTCAAATGGTTTAAACTGGATATCTTTTACAATATCCACTCTATTTGAAAGACTTTTCATATCATCAGCAACTGTCCACTTCATAACAATGTTTCCATCACATCTTTCGAAGTTAGTTTTACAGCCATCACCGTGATATTTACTTGAAGTTGAATATAGATATAATGTTCTATTATTTGCAAAATCAGGGTCTAACACTACACCTAGCATTCCTTCTTGTGCACCATAAGAAAAAAGGTCATTTGCAGTCTGAGCATAACCAGAAGAACCTTTCATACCTAAAAGTTTATGCACTTTTCCACCCGTTAAAACTGAAAGACCATCAAGTTTTTCTGTGAAAAACATAGCTGAACCGTCAGCTGTCCAAGCCATATCCCAAGGATTTTTCAAGCCTTCAAGTACGGTAGTTACTTCAATTTTAGGAACATTCATTCCCCCCCCGTGTCCATCTGAATAACCTACTTTAGTCAAACCTAAAGACAAAGAGAAAATAATTGCTACTAAAATAGAAAATTTAGATTTAATATTCATATTCTCTATCCTCTCTCTATTTATATTAATTATTAACACTTGATAAATAAGCTGCAAGAATCCTGATTTCTTCATCCGTCAATTTTCGTGCCATAGAAATCATAAGTCCAGAATTAGATCCGATTTTTTCACCAGACCTATATCTATTCAATCTATCGACAATGTATGAAGACTCCAAACCAGAGACTTTGGGATAACTAGCAACACCCATACCAGCTTTACCATGACAATTATGACAATTTTTATGGAAACGCTCATCTCCTGCCTCAATATCATTAGCAAATGATTTTGATACAAAAAGAATTACAAAGATACTAATCAGTTGAAAAAATTTCAACCTATCCTCCCTATCCCAACGGCTATTTATCGCTACTAATACACATAAAACAAAATTTTAGATCATGAAAAAAAAATATAATTAAATTTTACATATATTATTGTTATTTAATGTATGTGAATGATATATTAAATCAACCATTTTTTAGGATTTACTAATGATTTTAGGTTTAGCTGGATGGAGTGGTAGCGGAAAAACAACGCTAATAAAGAATCTGTTACCAAAATTAAAGAAAATAAATATTTCTGTATCTACAATAAAACATGCACATGAAGGTTTTGATATAGATAAACCAGGTAAAGATTCATTCATTCATAGAGAGGCGGGAGCAAAAGAAGTTTTAATTTCATCAAGCAAAAGATTTGCATTGATGGCTAACTATACAAAAAAAGAAAGCAGTTTAACTGAACTTATCGCTAAGTTAACTCCTGTAGATTTAGTACTAGTTGAAGGTTGGAAGAAAGAAAATATAAAAAAAATTGAAGTTTATAGAAAAGAGGTTAACAAGCCATTACTAGCCTTGAACGATAAAAATATTATAGCAATTGCAACAAATGATAAAAATATTAACATAAATAATGTAATATTATTAGATATAAATAATTATGATAGTATTGCTATGTTTATAAAAAAATTAATAAAAGAAGAAAAAATTAAATGACGCAATTAACAAAAGACTCTCAATCTTACGGTAATAAATTATTAAAGTTAGAAACAGTCATAAAAAAAATTAAAAGTAATATTAAGTCACATCATTATACTGAAACAATTAAAATAAAAAATTCACTTAATAGAATATTTGCAGATGAAATACGCTCTAATATTAATGTACCAGCATATTCAAATTCAGCTGTAGATGGATACGCTATAAATTATAATGAATACTCTCATGGAAATAGAGAATTTAATATTATCGGTAAATCTTCTGCTGGTCATCCATTTAAAGGAAAGATAAAGAAACTCACATCAGTTAGAGTCTTAACAGGTGCAATGCTACCCTCTAAATTAGACACAATAATAATGGAGGAAGATTGTAGCGTTAAAAAAGGGATTTTACACCTTCCAAATCTTGTCAAAAAAGGTATAAATTATAGACATTTAGGAGAAGATATTAAGAAAAATACTATAGTTTATAAAAAAGGACATAAAATTAGAGCTCAAGATATCGGAGTTTTGTCTTCTCTAGGAATAAAAGAAATAAAAGTTTATAAATTATTAAAAGTAGCAATCTTTTCTTGTGGAGATGAACTTACTGAAGTTGATAGTTTACTTAAAAAAGGCCACATCTATGACTCTAACCGTGAAATGATTAAGGGTTTTTTATTAAAATTAGGCTATAGCATAACAGATTTAGGTATTTTAGAGGATGATAAAGATATTATTCAGAAAAAATTAAAAAAAGCTACAATGAACAATGACCTAATAATTACTAGCGGTGGAATGTCATTAGGAGATGAAGACCATATAAAAAAGATAATAGAAAAGAATGGCACTATGCACGCTTGGCGTCTAGCTATAAAGCCAGGAAGGCCTGTTGGTTTTGGATTATATAATAACTGCCCAATAATTGGCCTTCCAGGAAATCCTGCTGCAGCATTTATAACTTTTCTTATGTTAGCAGTACCTATACTTAAACAAGTATCTGGACAAAAAATAGAAAAGTATAATTTAATTCCTATAACTAGTAACTTTCATTATTCTAAGAAAAAAGGCAGAAGAGAATTTGTAAGAGTAAAAATGGTAAATAAAAAGAATAAAATAAGTTTGCTTAAATTTCCTAAAGTTGGAGCGGGTATATTAACTTCTGCAACTTGGTCTACAGGAATAGGTATATTAAATGAAAATATTGTAAAAATTAAGCCAGGTGATAAAATTGATTACTTATCATATAATGAAATAATTAATTAATATGCAAAATAATAAATATACAATTGATTTACTTGGATTAAAGTGCCCTCTTCCAGTATTAAAAGCAAATCGTATACTTAAGAATTATGCAAAGGGTGATATAATAAATTTTTTAGTTGACGACGAGGCAGCCCCTGATGATTTTAAGGTTTTTTGTGAAACAAAAAATTTTGAATTATTATCTATATCTAAGAATAAAAATTTTATTATCAAAATTAAAATTTAATTAAAAACTATGGTTTTATTTTTGTTTAATAATACACGCCTTTCAATGAAATATTTTACGGCTCTAAACAAAACTATTCTTTCAACATCTCTTCCTGCAGCAACCATATCAGAAGAAGACGTTACATGGGTTACTCTAGCAACATCTTGTTCAATGATAGGACCTTCATCTAAGTCTGAAGTAACAAAATGCGCAGTTGCTCCAATGAGTTTTACACCTCTCTTATAAGCCTGTTTATATGGTGAAGCGCCTTTAAATGATGGTAAAAATGAATGATGAATATTAATAATTTTAGAACTGTATTTATCTGAAATTTCTTTACTTAATATTTGCATATACCTAGCTAATATAATTGCCTCAGCATTATATTTCTTAATTAATTTTTCTAAAGAATTTTCTGCAGATTTTTTATTTTCATTAGTAACTTTTATGTAATGAAATGGAATACCATAACTATTTGCTAACATTTCTGTATCAGAATGATTTGAAATAATCGCCACTATTTTAGCTTTTAACTCTCCTATTTTAACTCTATAAAGTAAATCTACTAAACAATGATCAAATTTAGATACCATAATAATTATTTTTGGCACTTCATTTGCATTATAAATATTAAACTGCATTTTTCTTTTTTTAGCGATTAATTTAAAATTATTTCTAATATCATTAATATCAATTTTATCATTACCATTAATAGATAAAGCTTTAACTCTCATGAAGAACGAATTTGTCTCTGAATCTCCAAATTGATTAGACTCTTTTATTGTAAGATTGCTTTTTGCCATAAAGCCAGCAACTTCAGCTACAATGCCAGAAGTATCGGGACAAGATAAAGTAAATATAAACTCTGAATTATCTTTATTATTCATTTACAATCCAATTAATGAAAATTAATATATTAATAAATATCATGTCTTAACGAAGATTTTAATATTAAACAATAAAAAACTAAGGATTTAAAATTGTATGAATGGCAAAAATTAAATTCTGAAGAAAAAGAATTATACTTAAACCCTAAAAAATCTGTTCCTGATCATCAAATATATCAAAAAAGTGCAACAAATTCTGCAAGTAAATTTAGAGAAATATGTAAAAAGAAACATCTTAATTTATCTTACGGTAACAGACCTAATCAAAAATTAGATATTTTTTTACCTGATAGTAATAATAATTGCCCTGTACAAATATACTATCATGGAGGGTATTGGATAGGAAGAGATAAATACGATCATTCTCATATAGCGTTACCTGCTATTACAAACAATATCATACACGTTTCTATTAATTACGACTTATCACCTAATGTTACAATAGATTTAATTGTTCAAGAAACTTATGAGTCGATTGTATGGGTAATTAAAAATATTAGAAATTTTGGAGGAAATCCTAATAATATAAATTTAGTAGGTCATTCTGCTGGTGCACATTTAGTAGCTATGGCATTAACTAAAAATTATAATAAAACAGGTTTTATAAATTCTGCTACGCTTATTAGCGGAATATATCAGCCACAAATAACAAAATACATCTCTATTAATAATATTATTAATATATCTGATAAAACTGTTAGCTTAACAGATGTCTATCTATTTCCAATAACAAATAAAACTAATTTTCTTTTAATAGTCGGAGATAAAGAACCTGATCCCTGGAAAAAGCTTACTGAAGATTATGGTTATTGGCTAAAAAATAAAAATATTCCATTTATATTCTATAATGCTATAAAGTTAAATCATTTTACAATTGTAAGGGATTTGGCAGACCCAAATTCAAACTTAGCAAAAAAAGTATTAAAAATGTGTAAAAAAGAATGAAAAAAAAATTACATATACATTTAGACCCTATAGGAGGCATATCTGGAGATATGTTTATTTCTGCAATGATAGATGCAGAACCTTCTTTAAAAAGAAAAATAAAAATAATTTCTTCCAAAATTATAAAAGATATAAACCTATCAATAAAAAAATTAAAAAATAATCATATATCTGGAACAAAGTTTAGCGTAGATCTAGTATCTAAGGAACATAATCATCATAGGTCATATAAAGATATAAAGATACTTATTAACAAAAGCTCTATAGATAAAAAAGTAAAAGAAATTGCAATTAATATTTTTTATATTTTGGCAAAAGCTGAGTCAGAAGTACATGGTGTAAATATAGATAAAGTTTCATTTCATGAAATTGGTGCATGGGATTCTATTATTGATAATGTAATATCAGCCTTTATTATAAATAAATTTAATACAGAATATAAAGTTACATGGTCATGCAGTACTATTCCTATTGGCAGTGGAATGATCAATACTGCTCATGGAGCTTTATCAGTGCCTGCTCCCGCAACTGCACTACTACTTAAAAACTTTCCTGTTATTGATGATGGAATTAAAGGAGAAAGAATTACTCCTACTGGAGCAGCAATTTTATCACATCTTAAACCATATCCAAACATAGCGTCAGCAAATTTAGGTAATATTAAAATTCATAAACAAGGAATAGGTATTGGTTCTAAAGATTTTAAAACTATTCCTAATGTTTTAAGGGTATTAATTTTTAAAGAAGCTATTTCCCCCGTCAGAAATACTATTAATGAAGTAATTTCAGAGATAAATTTTGATATAGATGACCAAACACCAGAAGATTTAGCTCTTTCTTTGAATACAATTTCAAAAAGTAATGGTGTTGTAGATATTGTTCAGCATCCTACACTAGGAAAAAAAGGGAGAGTTTCAATCAATATAAAAATATTATGTAGAGTTGAAAAAACAGAAAAAATAATCAAACAAATATTTGATGAAACTAGTACTCTAGGGCTAAGACATTCCATAAAAAGTAGATATATTCTTGAAAGAGAAATAAAAAAAATAAGTCATTTTAATATAAAAGAATCTAAAAGGCCTTCTGGTAAATTTACTAAAAAAGTTGAATCAAATGATCTTAAGAATTATTCTTATAAAAACAGAAAATCAATAAAATCAAAAATAGAAAATAACTAATATGTTACAACCAGAGTTAAAGAAAATAATAGAAAATATTATATTAAAAGAAAATAAGATTCCAACTATTGCTGTAAGCGGAGGTATAGATAGTGTTACACTTGCAGTTTATACAAGTTACATATTAAAAAACAAAAAAGTAAAAGTATCTCATGCTATCGGACCAGCAGTGCCAATAGAAGCCACCAATAGAGTAAAAACCTTATCTAAAAAGTATAATTGGGAATTAAAGATAATTAATACTAACGAAATATCAGATCCAAGATATGCAGCTAATCCAATTAATAGATGTTTTTTTTGTAAAGAAAATCTTTATAAAACAATAAAAACTTACACTAAAGGTAATATTTTTTCAGGAGCTAATTTAGATGATTTAAATGATTTTAGGCCTGGTTTAGATGCTGCAAAAGAAGCAAATATTGATCATCCGTTTATTTTAGCTAAAATAGGAAAAAAAATGATAAGAGAGCTTGCTTCTGATTTAGGTTTAGGGGAACTATCAGAACTGCCCTCTTCACCTTGTTTGGCTAGTAGAGTAGAAACTGGCATACCTATAACTCCAGTTTTACTGAATAAAATTGATAAGATAGAAAGATATATAAAAACGTTATTTAACAATGCAGATATACGATGCAGATGGATGAATGCTAATATGATAATTCAATTTAATTATCCCAATTTAAAACGAGTAGATAATCCTCAAAAAAAACTTATACAGGATAAAGTTATTGAAATATTTAATATAGATAATTCAAAAATTAAATTTAAAGAATATAAAAAAGGAAGTGCATTTGTAGCAAGAAATAAAGAAATAAAAATATGACTAAAGAACATTTAATTGATTTTGATAGAAAAGATAGAATTGGAATACCTGAAACAATTTTTTGTCAAGATAAAGATATAAACCAAATAAAAAATATATGTAATGATTTAGATAAAGAACAAACTACTCTTTTTACCAGATTATCAATCAATAAGTATTCTAAACTTCCTAAAAAAATTCAAAAAATATTAAAATATAATGATATTTCTAGCTCTGCAATTTATGGAAAAATACCTACTATAAGGGAAAGTTACAATGTTGCAATTGTTTGTGCGGGTACTTCAGATATGCCTAGTGTTTCTGAGGCTCATCAAACACTAATTTCGTCTGGGCAATATAGTAAAATATTTGCGGACTTAGGAGTTGCAGGTTTATGGAGAATTCAAAAATATCTAAACGAAATAAAAAAATTTAAAATTATCATAGTTGCTGCAGGAATGGATGGAGCTCTTCCAAGTGTATTAGGAGGTTTAGTTTCTCACCCTGTTATTGCAATTCCTACATCTACTGGTTATGGGGTATCTAATAAAGGTAATACTGCTTTAAACTCAATGCTAGCTAGTTGTTCGCCAGGTATTACAGTTGTAAATATAGATAATGGATATGGTGCAGCAACCGCAGCTATAAGGATATTAAATGCAATCTAAAGAAGTAAAATTGTTATACGGAAGGAATGGTATTAAACTAAATCTTAAAGACCACTGGAATGCCGATATAATAAGAAAACCATCAATGCCAATAATAAATGATATAAAAGATGAAGTTAACAAAGCCCTTAACGACCCAATAAATTCGCTTCCTATAGATGAAATTTGTAGTCAAAATCAATCATTATGTATTTTAGTATGCGATATAACTAGACCAGTTCCTAATAAACTTTTTTTAGAGCAAATGATTTTAAAATTTATAAATGCAGGAATTTCATTAGAGAATATTCTAATAATAATAGCAACAGGTTTACATAGGCCAGCTTCGAAATCAGAAATAGCTGAAATAATTGGATCAACTTGGGTATTAAAAAATATTAAAATTGAAAACCACTTTGCAAGAGATGATAGTATGCATAAAAATATAGGTACTACGAAGCAAGGTAATACAGTTAGATTAGATAAAAGATTTTTAGATGCTGATATTAAAATAGCAACAGGTTTAGTAGAGCCGCATTTTATGGCAGGATATTCAGGAGGAAGGAAAGTAATTGCTCCAGGTATTGCACATGCGGATACAATAACTACTTTTCATAGTGCTAGATATATGGAAAATCCAAATGCTACAAGTTGTAATCTAATAAATAATCCTTTACACCAAGATCAGCTAGAAATCGTAAATATGATTGGACAGGTTTATGCTATAAACTGTGTAATTGATGAAAATAGAAATTTATCATATATAAACTTTGGAGAGATAATATCTAGCCATATGGAAGCTGTAAATTTTATCTCTAGTTATGCAAAAGTTAAGTGTAATAATAGCTATAACACTCTAGTCACAAGTGCAGCAGGAGCTCCTTTAGATGGAACTTTTTATCAAACAGTAAAAGGAATGGTTACTCCACTAGAAATACTTAAAAAAGGCGGCGATTTAATAATTACTTCTGAATGCTCAGAAGGATTAGGGTCAAAAGAGTTTATTGCTTCACAAAAACAACTTTTAAAAATTGGTCCTAATAAATTTCTAGAAAATATTATCAAAAAAGATTTTGCTGCTATAGATGAATGGCAAACAGAAATGGAAATAAAATCTCTTAAGAAAGGAAATATATTCCTTTTTTCAGAAGGTTTATCTGAAGAAGATAAGCTATATACAGGGGTTAATATTACAAATGATTTATCTAAAACTATAGATGAAAGTATTAAGAGACATAATAATAACAATCTAGCTATAATACCAGAAGGACCTTATGTTATTCCTGTAATTTAATTTCGTTTCATAGTATATTTATTAATTTTTTTTGCTAAATCAGTCATACTAATTCTACATTTTTTTAACTCAAATTTTATTATATTTTCTTCACTTTTCTTCATTATAAAAATAGAACCATTAGATTCATTCTTCATACCATTATATATAACTAGCGCTAAGCCTATTTTTTTTCGTCTCTCCTGTTGATCATATACCATCAAATAATCTCTAATTTTAAAATTTTCTGGGACAGCTGGTAATATTGGCTCAAAATTATTTTTTCCTTTTTTTAATTTATATAAATATATACCATTTACTGGTTTATATTTAAAAACTGGAATAGACCTACTGGTGAAAATACCATCTCTACATAAAAAACCGCTTGGCAATGTTTTTATTAAATAAAATTGTGTTTCCAAATGATTAATAAATTTAAAACTATGATGATTATTAAAATGTTTCACTGTGATTCCTTTTTCTGAAATACATAGTTTTAAATCATCTGATACAGAGGTGATTTTTATATTTTTTTCTTTGCACATATTTTTAAGTTCTTCACTGACGGAATTATTACAAATAAATAAAGTCCAAAAAATAAATATTACAGTCAGAGTTTTTATATATTTTATCATAATTTAAAATCCTACTATCAAATATTAAATAGTATTATTAATATTCCTGTTAAAGTAATCAATATTCCAAGTATCTCAGTTTTAATAATTTTTTCCTTAAAATAAAAAATAGATGCAAGAATTGTAAATATTAGTTCTATCTGTCCTAAAGCTCTTACATAAGCAACGTTTTGTACACTCATAGCATAAAACCAACATATAGATGCACATGCTCCAAAAAAACCTACTATTAAACTATCCTTCCAATTTAAATAAAGTAAATAAAATTGTTTTATGTCTTTAATTAATATGTAAATAGTTAAAATTAACGTTTGAATCCCTATAGCTATTAATAAGGTAAATGATGAAGTTAAGATATAATCTATAGAAAATAAACTATGTGATGCACCTCTAAATAATACCGCTGCCAAGCCAAATAATGAACCTGAAAGTAAACCGTAAAAAACTGATAAATTAAAAAAATTAATACTTAAATTAACTTTTTTGATAGAAGTAATCATAATTCCAATTAGGCCTATTAAAATACCTATAAACCCTATAAAACTTATAGGATCACTTAATAATATAAAACCAAAGAAAGCAGCTTGAATAGGTTCAGTTTTAGAATATGCAGTTGCTACAGAAAAATTATTAGTCATGAAAATTTTAAGCAACAAAAATGTAGCAACTATCTGGCTTATACCCCCTATCAAACAATAAAATATAAATTGTAAATTAATATTTGAAACTAAAAATGTAGTATTTGAATAATTGTATAAAAATAAAAAGTATATAAAAACAAAAGGTAGACCAAATAAAAACCTAGTATAAGTTGAGCTTATATTAGAGATATTTTTTTGTAATTTTTTTTGGTAAATTGACCTGAGGTTCTGCGAAAAAGCAGCAAAAATAGTTATTGGTATCCATATTTCGAACATTTAATGCTTTCTTACTTTTTATAAATTTGTTTATAATTGATTTACACTCAGTCTAATCTATCATTATATTTAATTAATAATATATTAAAAAATAGGGAGGAAAAATGGATAAGAATAATAAAGGTTGGAATTTTATTCATAATATTGCTCAAAATGCCGATTGGAAGCCAGGTTTGAGAGAAATATTTGACTATAGGGACCTCGGTTTAAAAGATGGGACCAACGGAGATTATATAGCACATATTATAAAAGCTAATGGAAAAGAGCTTAAAGATGAGGTTAAAGAATGGCATTTACACGAATGTGAGTTTCAATTTGTCCTCGTTTTAAACGGTTGGGCTACTTTTGAGTATGAAGGAGAGGGAATTAAAACAATTCGTAAAGGAGATGCAATTAATCAACGCCCGATGATTGCTCATAGAGAAATTGCATGTTCACCAGACTTCGAAGTTTTAGAAATTGTAGCACCTGCAAATTTTAAAACTAGAGTTGTTAGCGCTCCAAATTAAATAAAATTGGTCTATTTTAAATGAAATATGTAAAGTTATTAATTGCTTCAATACTATTTTTATTTTTAAATTTAAAAATTATAAGTGCTGATGAAATATCTAATAGATATCTATACCATATAGGAGATGAAATAAATTTTTCTATTGAAACAAAATTACCAAATAAAACAAAATATGTTTCAAAATCACGCTTAATAGATATAAAAGATGGTGAAGAAATATGGAATGTAGAAAATAGTTCCACGGCAGATAAAAGAATCTATGATAGAGAAACGGGCAATTGGGTTGCATCTTATAAAGATGGAAATGAAATAGCTAGAGCAATACCTCATAACGGAGGCTTAAAATTTCCACTTAATAAGGGGGATAAATGGAGTGAAAGTTGGACATTTACTGCTGCTGGTGGGCTTGTAACAGGAAAAAGTGAAGCTGAATATAAAGTAAAAAGAGAAACAGTTAAAGCTAATAATAAAAAATACAAAACTTTAAAAATAGAGATGAAGAATCCCTTATGGAATTCCGAAAAGGATAAAAACTGGAAGAAAGAAATAAGGTGGATAGATATTGCTACTGGAAAAATAATAAAAATCTATTTTAAAAATATTGGTTTTAAAATGGAATATACAGCAACATTAATAGAATAATAAGCTTTATAAATTAAATAGCTCCCCATAATTTTTTATATGAGGAGCTACTGATCTCAAGGGATAGAGAGATAGTGAATTATATGAATAATTTTTTATTGCAATATGTATTTTTTGTCTGCAAATATCGCGACATATTTGTCGCTTAAAATAAGTATATTTT
>CEUM01017663.1_pt1 | contig 29701 bp, 30 predicted proteins | sample 356421 | NCBI WGS metagenome assembly CEUM01 (sample SAMEA2622716, study PRJEB7988) | marine metagenome | biome: marine biome (ENVO:00000447); feature: surface water layer (ENVO:00002042); material: "saline water (ENVO:00002010), including plankton (ENVO:xxxxxxxx)" | depth 5 m
TCGGCTGATTCTGGCGCCGCATGTCCTGCCGGTCTCGGTCCTCACCGCCTTCATGGGAGCGCCGGTGTTCATTTATCTCATTATCAGGGGGCAACGCCGATGATCCTATCAGTCTCTGATCTCGATTTTACCTACGGCGGTCATTCCGTGCTTTCCGATGTGGAGTTCAACCTCCGGGGCGGAGAGCTTCTGGCAATTCTCGGCCCCAACGGTGTCGGAAAGACAACCCTTCTCAAGTGTATCAATGCCATTCACTCGCCATCGTCAGGCAAGGTCATGGTCGAGGATCGGGATGTGCTCGCAATGACGCCCGACGAGATCGCACTGGGTATCGGGTACGTTGCCCAGAAGTGCGAAGCGGCGCGACTCACCGTCTTTGATGCCGTGCTCATGGGGCGCAAGCCCCACATCAGATGGCGCGTTGGTGAACACGACCTCAAGATAGTGGACTCAGCCATCAGGCGACTGCATCTCGACTCGCTCTCATTGCGGTATATCGACCAGCTCAGTGGTGGAGAGCTGCAAAAGGTCGCCATTGCCCGTGCCATGGTTCAGGAGCCCAAACTCATGCTGCTTGATGAACCAACCAGTTCCCTTGATCTCAAAAATCAGATCGACATCCTGACCATGCTCAGGCGTGTGGTGGACGAGCACAGAATCAGCGCTGTCATGACCATGCATGATCTGAACACCGCGTTACGTTACGCGGATAAGGTACTTTTTCTCAAAAATGGACGGATTCATTCTGCAGGCCCAGCCTGTAGCGTGACGCCCACGATGGTCGAGGAGGTCTATGGATTGCCCGTGCATATCCATACCGTACAGGGACATCCCATAGTTGTCCCCATGGCTTGAAATCAATAAAGGAGAATACTCTATGTCCTGCAATATCCCTACAGAATTGATCGACCAGACCATAGCTTTTCACGGCCACAGTTGCCCGGGACTGGCCATTGGCATACGAGCCGCCGAACTCGCCATGCGTGAGCTGGGCAGTCCTGCGGAAGTTGACATGGTGGCCATTTCCGAAACCGACATGTGCGGTGTCGACGCCATTCAGTTCCTGACGGACTGCACCTACGGCAAGGGTAACTTTCTACATCGCGACTACGGCAAGAAGGCCTTTTCCTTTTTTGACAGGAAAACAGGCAAGGGATTTCGTGCCGTGCTCAGCCAGGACGTTTTCTCCGGAGTCGATCAAGGGCAACGAGAAATGATGCTTGAGCTGTTCATGACCCTTGATCTCGACGATATGTTTTCCATTACCAGGCTGGAGTGCGACCCGCCCAGGCCGGCCAAAATTCTCGAAAGCCTGACCTGCGAGCAGTGCGGCGAATACGTAATGGAATCGCGCACCCGTCGGTTTGCAGGCAAGACATACTGCATCCCCTGCTTCGGAGATGTTGAGCAAAAAATCTGATGACGGCTGTTGAGCCGTGCCCGATGGCGAAGCTCGAAGGGATGACGAGTTTCATTGTCGATGGTCAATGGCATGTTGCCAAGGGGTGCCGTGTGCCCTGGTTGCACCATAATCACGCTTTGGGCAGATAAAAAAAGGGCCTTCCGATTATCGGAAGGCCCTTTTGGATAGGTTCATATTCGTCGTTTATTGTGCCGGTGCTTTCAGAATGAATGCCTTGGGGAACATGTCCTGCATGGCTTCCACAGCGGTTTCAGCCTCTGGTGTGCCGGAGAACGTTCCGGCCTGTACCTTGAATAATCCTCCAGCGGATTCCACGATGCGGGATTCGTCGTAACCACGGGCGACAAGGTCAGCCAGCACATTCTCGGCGTTGGATTGCTCGGAAAAAGCGCCCACCTGCACGTAGTAGACATCACCTATCGGTGCGGGAGTATTATTGGCAGGGTCCACGGTCTCCATCGGTTCGGAAAGCTTTTCGGCAGGTGCTTCGACTACAGGTTCCGCAGCCGGGGCTGTTGTGGCCACTTCCGGTGCAGCAGGCTCGGGGGCCGGGGTTGCTGCCGTATCCACTGCTTCCGGTTCGGGAAGCGGTTCTTCGCCCAGGTCAGTCTCGCCCACCTCATTGGTGATGGCTTCCTTCTTGGGCGCATTGATTTCGTATGTCTCTTCAATGACCATCGGCTCTTCTTCGATCTGCTTCACCTCGGGCTTGGGCTCGGGTGCCGCGGTCGTGGTGGTCGTGCGTGTCGGAGCCTTGGAAGGTGGCGTCGAAACGATGTGTTTGCGAAAACAGCCGGCTGTTACGAGCGTGCTCATCAGCAGGAGCAACGCCAGCAGCGTGGAAATGGAAAACCGTTTTGTCATTGAAATATCCCCCTTGCGATCATTTCATGGGTGGCAGTGGAGGTACCACGCATGGGACTGCAAAGTCTAGAGTTAATCTAAAGTACAGGAGGTTGCGACCGTTTGGCAAGAGGCGGTGAAGTGTCCTGTTCACATCTGCTCGATGAGCGCCATTTTTTCAAGGATATCCTTCTCCAACAGCGCCAGTTCATTGTGCATGGCAACTCGCAGTTCTTCCCGTGTGTGCATAGTCTGCATCTTGTACTTGTTGCCCAGCGCATTGCCCTCTTCCTGACTTGAAGTATGCGACGCCGTGCCGGTGCGTTTCCTGTGCCGGATGGTCAGATGCCCCTGATAGACCGGAAAGCGATCACTCAGACACAAACGCAGATCGTGCTCCATGTCATCATATTGGGTGGGCGAGAGATGGATGGCGAAATCGCCTGAGTCGAGAAGCGTGTTGGTTCGGAAAAGGTGACAACACCCGGTAACCGATGCGCAGGGGCGCACAAAGTCGAATTGCCCCTGATCCGTTGTCTGGATGTGGAGGTCGGAAAGCTTGAACGGATTGGGCGTCGGGCTTGAGAGGTCCGGTGACTGCGGCTCATCCGGAACCATGAGGTGATTGTCCCCGCTTTGGATCAGGATGGGGTTGTGGTGATCAACGACCTTGCATCCCCATACACCGGCTTCGGGGTAGCGATGCACGGCTGCGCCCAGTCGATGCAGCCAGTCCGCAGGCATGATCACGTCATCGTCCAGATAACAGATGAAATCATGGGCCGACACCCGCTCGTCGTGCATGAGCCAGTTGCGGGCTGCCGGAGCACCGATATTGACGGGCAGAGTGATGACGGTGAAGCGATTGTGTCCCAGTCGATTCTCAAATCGCGTCTGCCACGACTCCAGCACTGAGGCGGTGGAGTCTGTTGAGCCGTTATCAAGAACAACGATGGAAGCGCCGGTCAAATCGGAATCGAAGAGGGAGCGAAGGGTGGCGTCAATCTCTATATCCTTGTTCCAGGTATAGAGCAGGATCGCCACGGAACCGTCCAGTGGCCGCGCTTCACGGTTTCGTCCGGTCAGAGAATCGTGCAGGCCAAGCAGCAGATTGGGGTTCCAGGGCGACTGCCCAAGACAGTCGATCAGAAGCAGATTGCCTGCGGCGTGGTCTTCCTGACGGATCAGGGAAAGGCCGGACTGCATGGCGGGAAAGACTGGACCAAAGCTGGGGCCGAGTGACTGGAAATGACGAACAGCGGTATCGTGGTCGCCAGCCATTACGGCTATGCGGCCCTGAATTATCGTGTTTGCCTCGTCCGGTAGCGCATCCGATTGGATCGAAAGAATGGACGCAACCCATGCGGGGTCGTTGTCGATAAGTCCGTAGGTGACCGCCTGTTGCGCCCAGAATAGATTATCGGGTTCTTTTTCAGCGGAGCCGGTCAGATACCGTTTGAGCTTATCCATGTCGCGCTGGGCCAGCAGCCGTTCCAGATAGCCGGTATTCGCCGGTTGGGACCATGAGGAGGCAACCGCATCCATAAGGGTGACAGTAGGGGCAGGCAGGATGCCTCGAATGACGTCGTGGCTCAACAGTTCCCTGAGCATCTCGCCATCGAGGGGGTTCTCGGCAAAGGCGGTCAGCAGGGCGTCCGTAGCGATAGGCGCCAGATCATTGTTGCCGGACCCCAGGCACCACCCTGCTATATCAAGCAGGTGCCGCTTGCCGGTAAAGCCAAGCATCAGTCGTTCACGAAGTTCCTTGGGTAGCTGTGTCCACAGGGCGGTCAGCGTATTAGTCGGGCGATCCTTCATAGGGGTTCTCCGGCAGGTCCAGTGTGTCGGCCAGTTGTGCCACGGGCAGCGGTTCGTTGAGTTGCTCTCCCATGTAGACGCGCATCAGGTTGCGTCCCTTGAGCGCTGGAGTGAGCAGATTGCGGACCACGGCGCGGCCCACCAAGCCCATGGTGTACCGTTTTTCGGGATCGTCGGCCAGTAGGCGCATTTTTTCAGCCAGGCAGTCAGCGTCCTCGCTGGCACACAGATAGCCGTTCAGCCCATCGTGCAGCACCTCGGGGATTCCTCCCACGTTGGTGCACAGTCCCGGCAGGCCGAGATTGAACCCTTCGGTCAGGGTGTTGGGGAAACTTTCCAACCGCGAGGTCACGCAAATGACATCGCTGAACCGCATCTCCTCCAGCACATCGGCATGGGGGATGACGTCGGTCAGGTGCAGCCGTTGCTCCACTTCTGGAGTCAGTACGTCCTTGAAGCGAGTCATATAGCGCTTCTCAACGCCCACACCCACGAACTCCACATCCTGGGCCGAGCCGGATTCACAGAAACGGGCTGCCGCCTTGAGGAAAACGTCGAACCCTTTGATCTGGGCGGCATTGCCGACATAAATGAACCGGACGCCCCGTTTCTTGCGCGGTTTCGGGTCGCCGAAATCCGGGCCGTTGTAGGCGTTGTAGACCACATTCAGCCGCTTTTTGCTGACCCGGTGCTTGCGAAGCACATCGGCGCACTGCATGGAGTTGCAGATCACCCCGTTGGACAGGGCGGTCCACAGGAAGAAAATGTCGTTGGGCCGGGAGATGACGCCACGGTTGATGAACAGCTTGAACCCGCCGCCCATGAGTCGGGCGATGACGCCCATCTTGTAGGCGCGGTTATGGAAAGTATGGACCACGTCCACATGGGTCTCCCGGGCGATTTTCTTGAGGAACCGTCCGGCGGCCATATATTTTTTGAACCGGTCAAAGGTATGTACGGTGACACCCAGAGCTTCCAGTTCTGCCACCAGAGGCGACTCGGGGTGGAGAATGGCCGAGCAGCGGATGCCCATATCCGTCAAGGCGTGGGCGTTGTTGATGAGCTGGCGACTGCCGCCTGAGCCTTTTTTGGAATCTGTGGCGAGCAGAACGTGCTTCACTTCCGGTTTTTTCCGGTAAAATTTAAAGAAAACACGTGCCGTTGGATCGGAGCCGTACATACGCAAGCGCGATTGCACCCACTTGCCGCTTTTGCTTTTGGCGACACCCACGCGGTTGAGCCGGTAGGGATCGGTTCCCTTGGCGTTCACCCAGCGTTCCAGCGTGAATGCTCCTGCAAATCCGGCCTTCTTGAGTTCTCCTTCGGCATCATTGTCGAATTGTCCCCAGGGCCAGCAAAAGAGTTGCTCGTCATAGCCGTTGAGGTCACGTATCCACTCGAAGCTCTTGCGGAAATCCTCCCGGCAGAAGCGGATTCGCTCTTCGGGCGAGCGGGTGACGAAATTGAGAGCGCCGTCTTCGGAAATACGGGGCCAGAATCCGTCATGAACATAGGCGCTGCCCGCTTTGAACGTGGGCCAGGGGTTGCTGTGGTCAGAGTAAACGGTGTGTGCGACCCAGTGCGCCCGGTATGTTCCCAGGGGTGAGCGGGGCGACAGATCAACAAAGGTTCCCTGATGACGGCCTCCATGGGAGAATATCTCCATGCCCTTGTCGAGCATGGCCCGCAGTTCCGATTCATTGATGAATTGACTATAGTCCCCATCGTGGGCAGCCCGGAAGGCGTCCGGCATGATGTGCATTTCCGGGGCGTTGTCCCATGTACGGATGGCCCCGGGTACCGTGAAGTCGGTGAGCGCGAAAAAGGTGCCGGTCATATCCCGTTTTTCCAGTTCGGGTACGACCGTGAGCCAGTTGGAGATATGGCAGTCGTCAAAGGTGAGAACCACGGCCTTGCGGGGGGCTTTCATTTCGCCACGAACCACCGAGAGCAGTTCGCGGGATGATATGGTGCGGTATCCGGCGTCCTGAATGGCGTCGAGATGCTCACGGAACAGATCGGGCGAGTGGCTGTCCACCTCGCTGACGTTGTGGTAGCAGAAAACGGGAATTGCGTTGCGTATCATGATAGTGTTGTTGACCTCAGCCTTTGAGAAATAGCAGACGGCTCAGGGTAGGGCAAGAAAAGCAACGATTAAAGAAACGATTTGAAACAGTAGATATCTTGGGTGGTTATTCATTGTTGTCAAGCCCAACGTATGACGCGGAACTGTGTCGATATCGACTGTGTATGGCTCCAGACCCGGTAAATCCACGGTCAGGAGAGCGTAAACGACACAAAAGAGCGAACCCCTTGTAAACATCTCAACTTACCGGTAATAGGGATGAATCATGTCGGCTCAAACAGTACTCTTCATCGCGGAACCACAATCCGTCACCGCCATCTTCCCCACTCTCAAGGAGGCAGGGTTGCAGGCGGGCTTGGCCGACAATCTGACCGGTGCCCTTGGTTTTATCAAAAAATCAAACCCTTGCATTGTTTTTTGCCGACCAAAGTTACAGGGTTTTGATGCCCGGGCGTTACTGGAGCAGGCCCAGACCATTGAAGGATTTCCCCCGATAGTTGTTTTTTCCGCCACAGGAAGCGCAGAAGAAGCCACGCAGTTTCTGGAGTTGGGCGCTCGCGATTTCTGGCTCGAACCGCTGGTCTGGGATAAAATCAAGCTCATTTTGCCTGAGCCGCAGCCGGAACCGGCACCGGAACCCGAGCCGGCAGCCAAGCCTGTTGCCCAGGCTGTTCCTTCCTCCATGACAACGCCGGGCGCTGCCTCTAAATTTCAGATAATTGGTCGGCACCCCGCCGTACTTCGGGTGCTCGCCCTTGCCAAACAGGTGGCCAAATCCAAGGCCACGGTGCTTATCTCCGGTGAGTCCGGTACGGGTAAGGAAATGTTTGCCCGGTACCTGCACCACAATTCGGATCGTGCAGACAAGGCGTTTGTCGCCATCAACTGCGCCGCTCTGCCTGAGCATCTGCTGGAATCGGAACTGTTCGGCCATGAAAAAGGGGCGTTCACCGGTGCCATCAATCGCAAGCTCGGCAAATTCGAGCTGGCCGATGGCGGCACCATCCTGCTCGATGAAATAACCGAGATGGATCTCGGCCTCCAGGCCAAGCTCTTGCGCGTGTTGCAGGAGTCAGAATTCGACCGCGTGGGCGGAGTGGAAACCGTCAATGTGGATGTGCGCGTGCTCGCCACCACCAACCGCGACATTGAAGGCACGGTCAACGAAGGTAAATTCCGTCAGGATCTCTTCTACCGACTTAACGTCATCCCGCTGAAGCTGCCTGCTCTCAAGGAACGTGGTGAAGATGTGGTGCTGCTGGCCGATTTTTTTGTTGCCAAGTTTTCGGCGACCTATGGGCTCGGACAGCTCGCTTTCACTGCCGAAGCCAAAAAATGGCTCATGTCCTACGAGTGGCCCGGTAACGTGCGCGAATTGCAGAATCTCATGGAGCGCGCTGTCCTCCTTGCCGGAGCCGGCCCCATCCAGCCCAGGCACTTTCTCATGGGCGATGAGCAGTGGACGCCTGACGATCTGGCCTCGGTTGATGCGGATCAGCAGGCTGCCAGTGCTGCACCGCCGCCCTCCACTCCGGCCGAAGCCATGTCGGTCATGCCCATCCATGAAATGGAGAAGCGGCTTATCCTCAAGAGCCTGCAGGAGACCACAGGCAACCGTACTCGCGCCGCCGAACTCCTCGGTATCTCGGTTCGCACCCTGCGCAACAAGCTCAACGAGTACAAGAAGCAGGGCGTTGAGGTTTAGGTCTGCCCTGTCTGCCGAATGGCTGATCTTTAGTCCTTTCTCCCGCATATCGTCGTTATTATCCGTACCCGCCTTTGACAAATGAACCACGTGTGTGGAAGATGATGCCATGTTCAACTATTCTCAGATTGTTGCCGAGGACCATATCCGCAGGGCCATCAAAGAGGGAAAACTCGACGACTATGAAGGCAAGGGCGAGCCGCTCAAGCCTGACGGTACAGAAAGTCTCCCGGCTGAATTGCGCATGACCTATCGCATCCTCAAGAATTCCGGCTATATCCCGGCGGAGATTGCCGAAGAGCGTGAAATCGTCCGAGCTATTGATCTGCTGGAACACATGGAGTCCGAGAAGGAACGGTATCAGCAGATGCGCAAGCTCGACGTCATGATACTGAAGATGAATGAACGGCGGAAAAGACCGGTGAACCTTGATCCCACGGATGAGTATTACCGGCTGATTGTCGAGAAGGTCCGGCTGGCTGAAGAGCGATTCGGACAGAGTGAAAGCAAGGATGAAACGGTCAGATGATCGTTGGTAAATATGGGCTAGAGGCAGCAGTGGTGTTGCCTTTTGTCGCAAAGGGGGCTAGGCGTTGCGTCGCGGTCCCGCAGGACCGTCCAATTATCGGGGTACGCCCCACAAGCGAGGCATAATATGCACAAATTCGGAACCGTCGCGCTCATCGGCCCGCCCAATGCGGGCAAGAGCACGCTCATGAATCAATATATCGGACAGAAGGTGGCTATTGTTTCCCCTCGTCCGCAGACAACGCGAAATCGCATCAGTGGTATCTACACCGATGATGAATCGCAGATCGTTTTTCTCGATACCCCGGGCATTCACCAGTTGCGCGGCAAGATGAACCGCTTCCTGCTGGAATCCGCATGGAACGCCCTGGCTTCGGCCGATGCCGTGGTTGTGCTGATTGATGCAGCGCTCTACGCAGCCAAGCCACACCTCCTGGACAAGGAGATCAAGCCGCTGGTCAAGCCGGTGAAGGAAACGGGTCGCCCCGTGCTGGTGGCCGTGAACAAGGTCGATCGGGTCAAGGACAAGCCGACCATGCTGCCCGTCATGGCCAAGCTGGGCGAGCTGTGGCCCGAGGCCGAGTTCATCCCCATTTCCGCCCTGCGCGGACAGGGAACCGATGAACTCAAGGCCAAGATTCTGGACATCATCCCCGAGGGACCGCCTATGTTTCCCGAGGACCAGATTTCAACCGCGCCCGTACGGTTCATGGCCTCCGAGATCATTCGCGAGAAATTGTTCTACTCCCTTCGTCAGGAACTGCCCTATACCACCGCTGTAGAGATCGAAGTGTGGGACGAGGAGTCCCGGCCGGACATGATTCTGGTCAACGCGGTCATCTATACGGCCCAGAAAAACCACAAGGGCATGATTATCGGCAAGCAGGGCGCCAACCTGAAGAAGGTCGGTTCCGAGGCGCGCAAGGAAATCTCGGAACTGCTGGATTCCAAGGTGCACCTGGAATTATGGGTGAAGGTCCGCTCCGGCTGGACCGAGGACCCGGGGTTCCTGCGGGCCATGGGCCTTGGCGAGTAAACTGTAATTATTGTTTATAGACGCAAAAAAGCGGTGCCTTGGTTCAAGGCACCGCTTTTTCTGTGGACCGCTGAAAGGCTCGCTTTATGCGTCGCCTTCCTCAAAACCCTTACCGGCCTTGAATTCTTCCCATTCCTCATGGGTGACGTCACCATCTTCGTTACCGTCGGCTTCGTCGAAGAGCCCCATGTCGCCATCAGAGAAGGCTATGAGAAATTCGCTTTTTGAAATGGAGCCGTTCCCGTCGATATCAAGGGAGCTGAAGCAAACGTCGTAGTTGGTGTCCGCCATTGCAGGCATGGCCATGGCTGCCATCAGGCAGATGGTCATCAGTAGGTGTTTCATATTCTATATCCGTTGTGGTCTGCTGATAGTTTCCTATCCGTCAAGGAATCCGGTCAGGACCTTGATGAATTTTTCGAGAGACTCATCGTGGGATTCGCCGTTCTCCAGCGAATCGGCGTGGCACTTCAGAAGATAGCGCTTCAGGATGAGTTTGTTGGCCGATTGCAGGGCCGACCGAACAGCCCGAACCTGAACAAGGATATCTTCGCATTCCTTGCCGCTTTCGATCATGCCCTGGATGCCACGAACCTGCCCTTCAATGCGCTTCATGCGCGAGAGCACGTTTTTCTTTATCGCTTCCTGTTCCATTTTACTCGCTGCAGTGTTCATCGCCATCTCCTCACAGCTATGGCATGTTGCGGGCGGTATAGTGTTGCCGAAAACATGGCTTTACCGTACCCTCGCAGGGTATTAACATCAGAGGACAAAGGAGGCATCCCATGCCCGTCAATCAACTCGTCGATCGCGACGAGCGGCTCTATATACTCAATGTCATCGAACTGTTGGCCGCCATATTCCGTGGTCCTGATTCCAGCGGATGGACAATGCTGTCCGAAAAGGCGGTTCCCGAACTGGCCGCACGGCCTCCGAAAACCACCGGGCACCTTACGGCTCATATTGAAAAACTGCAAGCCGCTATTTTGCCCATGTCTGATTCGCCTGAAATCATTGAGGATGTTCAGTCCGAGTACGTTCGCCTTTTCGTCGCAGGTCGGGGTGGCGTTGTCGCACCGCTTTATGAATCCTGTTACGAAGGCGATACTCCGGCCGTCATGGGCGACGCAGCCCTTGCCATGCAGCATCGTCTAAGCGAGGCCGGACTCGAAGTGGACCTTCCGTCCAACGAACCGCCGGATCATCTTTCCCTTGAGCTGGAGTATCTCTACCACCTTCTTGCCCATGGCTGGGCGGAAGACCGTTCCGATCTGGAGAAGCAGGGCCGGGCCTTCACAGGCGATATGCTTGCCTGGGTGCGCCGTTTCGATGCCAGACTTGCCGACGGTCATCCCCATGCGGTCTTTACGGCTGCCACGCGGTGCATGGTCGCCGTCCTTGAGACCGTCAGGAGCTAATCCGCGGTTATCGGCGTTTCAATGGCGCCCCGCAGCGTATCAAGGAACGTGTCGTCCGGTTCGAAGTATCCTCGTTTCACCAATTCAATGATCCATGTGCCATCCCCTTGGGATCGCACCAGATAGGCCAGGGGCAGTTCTGCCTGTCCGAGGCACTCGAATATCTGTCCGTGACTGTCCGAAAAGAGCGGATACAGTACATTATAGTGTTTCTTGAAGCGCACCACATCCCGGTTGGTGTCGTACACGCCGAGGCCGATGATTTTGAGATTGTCAGCCAGAAACGTGTCAGCCTGCACCTTGCGGAAAAAGCGGGTGAGCATTTTCGTTTCGGCCACACAGTCGCTGCATAAGGTGTTGTAGAGCTGGATAAGGACAAACTTCGCCTTGAGGTCCGAGAGAGACAGCCAGCGTGTTCCCGGCGGCAGGCCGAGGTACTCGCGGTCATCCTCGCCGTTGAGTACGGCCACTCGGCAGTCGGGGAACAAATCGCCCACCGCCAGAACCTTCTTGGCTGAATTATCACCCACCACCTGTTCGGGATGCGTTTCCTGCCAGCGGTGGAATCCGCCGGGGTACCGATAGACATCGGTGTATCCGAGACGCACTGCCCAGTGCGCCGCAATGCTGGAGCGCAGTCACCTGAAGCTCCGGCAGTAGATGATCACCCGACGCTGCCTGTCACCACCTATCAACTCCGTGAAAGCGGCTCGTTTCTCATCGGAAAGTCCCATGCGGTCGCCGAGGTCGAACTCCATATTCTCGGCATCGGGAATGTGGCCGGCCATGAATTCATAATCCGCACGTACATCAACAATGATGGCGGTGGAGTCTGAATCGAGAATTTCGGCCAGTTCCTTGGTGTTGATGAGCTTGTACCCTTCTTTATCGGCTTCCTCCCGCGCCGATTCCCACCATATCTCTTCGTCCGCACATCGGGCTGCATTCGGAAGAAAAAGACACAGGACAAGAAGCACAACTACAATGGAGGAAGTAGTTTTCATCATGCGTGCTCCTTGCCCTGTCTTGTGCAACAGGATGCGGGATCGGAGGGTGGGAGATGAACCGGAGTCCGACCTCCAATCCCGCGGTTAATGGTCAATCCCTACTTGTTGGGATGTACTTCATAGGTATTGTCTTCGTTGAAGTCGTTGGTGGCTTCAAGGTAGTAGACGTTCTTGGCATCAGGCACCAGATCCATGAACAGGTAGTATGCTTCGCCAGCTCGTGCACCGGTGGCGCAGGAGAAGACGATGGGCTTGTCCGTGGGGATTTCCTTGGCCTTCTTTTCCACCATGTCGACAGGCATGTTGATGGCGGACGGGAAGTGACCGGCTGCGTACTCTTCGGGATCACGAACGTCGATCAATGTGATGGCGTCCGGGTTGCTCTTGATGGTTGCCAGGAACCATTCGGTGTCCACGGCTCCTTCCATTGCACCAGCCTTGACCTGCACGGCGTCAGCACCGCCGAACATTTCCTTCCAGCCGGGGTAGCCGGCTTCGGCGACCATGACCTTCTTGTAGCCGAGGTAGCGGGCCTTGATGGCGGATTTGTGGGACAGAGCGCACTTGTAACCGCCGCAGTAGTAGACCAGTGCGGTTCCGGCCTTGTCCACGGGCAGCATGCCGCGCTTGTCGGCAAATTCGCGCTCGGGAATACCGATGGCGGACGGGATGGCACCAGACAGGTACTTCTTGTACGGACGAGCGTCGACCAGTGCGTACTGTTCACCGTTGGCGATCATGTCGTTAAGGGTCTCCAGGCCGATGGAGTAGTACGGGTGATGCTTCTTGAAATCCGGGAAACCGGCGGCGTAAACCTTGACGTTGGTGTAGCCGAGCTTCTCTGCTTTCCATGCCGCCTTGTGGGAGAGAGCGCACTTGAAACCGCCGCAATAGAAGATGAGCAGGTCATCCTTGTTTGCGGGCAGCAGGTCGGTCATCTTGTCGAACTGGCTGGTCGGGATGGACACGGCAGTCGGGATGTAACCGGCAACGAATTTCGGTTTGTAGGGGCGCGAGTCAACGATCATGACCCCGTTGGGCTTTGGCATCTTGGCGTATTTCGCCACGTATTTGTAGTCCACGATGGAATGGAATTCCTTGAACGTCGGCTGTTTGCCTTCTTCAGCCGCGGCCGCCCCGGCCATGACTGTCATTGTCAGTGCCATCATCATGAAGACGGCAAGTAATCGCTTGTGCATAACACACTCCCTTCCTAAGATTGTTGCTGTTTTTCACGGCCAGCCCCTCGCCGCCGCTCAAAACCCCTTCAATAGAACCATATTTCTCCGGTGGGCTACTTGCCCCCGGCTTTGACCTTGTTCCACCACAGGCGGTGGTGATGTTTGGCATAATCGTCCGGCACGACACCGGTGAACATGGACTTGAATCCAGGGCGTTCCTCCTTGGATATGGCAGCCATGTAGACGTGTACCAACAGACCGGCGAAGACCAGCCCCACTGCGATGAAGTGGATGAATATGGACCAACTGACCAGACCCGTGGCCTCCGTCCCGAAGGAACGGTCCGACAGGTACATGATCACGCCGGTTACAGCGATAACCACGCCACCGACCACACTGGCCTGGGCAAAGGCCTTCTGCCCCATGTTGTAGAATCCCTGATCCGGCAGTTCCGGGTCCACGCCCATCTTCTTGAGGACATTGGGCCCCAGTGTCATCAGGACCATCTTCTTGAACATCCAGGTCATGTCCCGTCCGATGGAGACAGGAAAGACCTCGGAAAGAAAGAACATGGCGCCCTTGAAGTTGATGATTAGGTAGATGATGAACCCGGCGATCCAGGCCAGGCCGATGCCCTCATGGATGCGTAGCAGGTTGCCCCCGCCGCCGACCATGTTGCGCAATGCCTCGGGATAGCCGGACCCGAACGGGTCGATGGCCTGGTGCTGGATAAGCCCCACGCCGGTGACCAGCAGGAGAATCCAGCAAACCGCGTTGTACCAGTGGATGAAGATATCTGACTTGTCGTGTCGTTTGTGCATGATTTTAGGCATCGGAGTCCTCCTTGCCGCTCGTTTCTTCAGGCGAATCGACGAACAGTTGGCGGGCCAGCATGGCCAGGACGCCCAGACCGGAAAGGCCGACGATACCCTTGATGAACGGCGCGCTCTCCTTCATGGCGAGCATGGAAGCGGGCATGACCGCTTCGCCAGCCCAGTCCGTCACGCCGGGATCACCGAGGTAGTACATGTTGGGCATGGTCTCGGTTTTGGCGATGATACGCTTCAGGCTGTCCTTGTTTTTTTGATACAGACGTCCGGCTTCGCTCTCCGGGTCGTTGATGTCGCCGAATACCCGTGCCTTGGTCGGGCAGGTGTCTACGCATGCCGGAGGGATGCCCTGTGCGCGGCGTTCCGGGCAGTAGTTGCACTTGTCGGCTTTGCGCTTTTGCTCATTGCGGAAGCGCGCCCCGTATGGGCAGGCCGGAATGCAGTTGCCGCAGCCGATGCACAGGTCCTCGTTGATGATGACTTCGCCGGTGTCGATATTCTTGTAGGTCGCGCCGGTCGGACAGGCGTCAACGCAGGACGGAATATCGCAATGCATGCAGGCTCCGGGCTGGAAGCGTGCCTTGCGCTTGGGAAGGAGGCCTGGAGCCGGTATGGTTTCGTCCACCTTGATCCAGTTGCGCCACTGCCCTTCGGGTACGTCGTTGGCCACCTTGCAGGCGGCGACGCATCCCTTGCAGTCGATGCATTTGGTCGCATCGATGACCATTGCCAGTTGATGTGCCATTACGCCACCTTCCTTGTTACGGTGACAAACGTGGTGTGCATGGAGGCGTTGCCCGTCACGGTGTCATAGTCATCGACCAGAAGCTCGTTGATGGACGCCCCGTTGCCGTGAGCGAGATGTTGCATGGTGGACAGGGTGTTGTAGCCGGTGAGCATGTAGACGGCATCCTCGCGGATACGGTCCGTGACCTCGGCCTGCAGCTCCTGCGTTCCCACCGGGCTGGAAACAACCACGGTTTCGCCATTGGCGATGCCCAGTTGCTGGGCCTTGGCCGTGTTGATCCACAGCGTGTTGGTGGGGTTGAACTCGTTGAGCAGCGAATTGTTGGCCGTGGACGACTGCGTCGTCATGGCGTCGCGGCCGATGATCAGTCGGAACTGGTTTTTCGGGACTTTAACCGGCGGCGTGTAGCTCGGCAGCGGGTCGATGCCCATCTTCTCGTATCGCTGGTTGTACAGCTCGATCTTCTTGGACAGGGTCTTGTACACCTTGCCCTCATAGATGCCGTAGACCTTGGACGGGTTGTAGTAGACGCCGTCGCGGTCGAGAATTTCCTCGGCGTGAGGCAGTTCTTCCAATTGCTTCTCACGGTATTCGGGGATGGTGAAGTCGAAGTATTCACCAAGCTCCATCCGGTTGGCCAGGTCCTTCATGATATCAAAACAGGGCCGCGATTCGTACAGCGGATCGACAACGGGGTCGCGCTTGACCACGCAGGCGCAGGCACTGGAGCCCTGCAATCCCGAACACGGGTCGTAGCGTTCCAGATAGGACTGGGACGGCAGCACGAGATCGGCAAACCATGCCGTGTCGGACATGGCAATATCGATGACCGTGATGAAGTCCATCTTGTTCATCATTTCAATGGTCTTCTGCCGGTTGGGTGCCGTGCCCATGGGGTTGGTCTTGTAGACCAGCCAGCCGCGGATTTCGTACGGATCGTCGGCAAGGATGGCGTCGCGGGTGATGAGAAACGAGCCTTCGTGCTCGAACATCATGGGTACCTTGTTGCCGTCCACGCGCTCGAAATGGTTGTCGTCATACCAAGGGGCATCATAGGGAACGCCCTTGAGTCCCACTGCACGGGCTGCCAGCAGACCGCCGGGACGGTCCCAGTTGCCGAGCAGGCCGTTGACGATGGCAAAAGCGCGCCTGATCTGGGTGGAGTCTTCGTAGTCGGAGCTGCGTCGACCCGGGTAGATCATGGCCGACGGTGCCGCGGCCGCCAATTCTCTGGCGATGCGGGCGATATCTTCCGCCGGAATATTGCATTCTTCCGCGGCAAATTGCGGGGTGTACTGTTTGACGTGTTCGGCAAGCTGCTCGATGCCGTAGGTCTTTTCCGCAATCCACTGCGGGTCATACAGCTTCTCATGGATGATGACGTGGGCCAGGGCGAGCATGAAGGCCATGTCGGTTCCCGGCTTGATGGGATGCCATTCATCGGACAGGGCCGCGGTCTTGGTGTAACGCGGATCAAGGGTGACCAGCTTGCAGCCGTGCTCGCGCATGGCGGTCATCAGGTCCATGGAGTCCGGCGTGACCAGCGCTTCAAAGCGGTTGGCACCACACATGATGACGTATTTCGAATGGAGCACGTCGGCAAAGGGCACCTCGCCGAATGTGTCGAGGAAGGCGCGGTTGTTGGAGACCAGACACAGGGATTCGTGGGATGTCACATTGAATGAGCCGTATACTTCGGCGAAGCGGCCCACGAACTGTGTATGGAGGTCGGTTCCGGCAGAAAACAGATGGCCGCAGGGGAGGTACTTTTCGCGTACTTCCTGCATTTTCTGCGCGGCCATATCCAGGGCTTCGTCCCATGGAATGCGCTGCCATTTGCCTTCACCTCGGGCACCTTTTCGGAGCATGGGGTATTTCAGGCGGTCCGGGTCATAGACCTGACGGATGCCCGCATTACCGCGGGCGCATAACATGCCGCGTGATTTGAGGAACTTCGGGTTCGGGTCAAGCTTCTTGACCACACCGTCTTCCACACGGGCGATGAGACCGCATTTGTTGAAGCACATATCACAGGCGGAAAACCTGGATTCCCAGGGGGCAGCCTGTACAGGAGCCGCCTGTGCTTTTTTCAGGCCACCCAGCACTGCCGGGCCACCTACGGCTGAAGCCGCAAAAAGACTCGAAGCCTTGAAGAAGTCGCGGCGGGAAATTTTGTGATCGGACACTGTTTGCCTCCGGCGTTCAAAAGTCTCGAAGGTGATCCTTTTGAGAATAGCCAGACCGGTGCGGCAGCATATCGTCCTGCGATGGGAGTATTCTTCTCCCGGCGATATGGAGAGTCGTGCCTGTTGGTCTGGTTATGGTTTGGTGAGTTGCTATTGCTGGCGGCAACTCTTCGCTGTTGCTCCTTCCTCTGGACAGTTCAGTCAGACGCTGCCGATGGGAAGGTGGTCAAATACCGGGAGAGACCCACAACAGACTCTCCCGGCATCAGGCCGATGGTTAGCTGCACTTGGCCGGGGACGGAGAGTCCGAAGCGTAGTCGTGCAGGTAGGTGAAGATGTCGTTGAGATCCTGTTCGGAAATGGTCCAGTCGCCGGAACACTGAATCTTGCCTGTGTCGGCGAAGGTGGCGGTCCACTGGGCCTGTGTCTTGGAAGAGGGGCTGAGGTCGGAAGCGCTGGTTCCGTGGCAGGAACGACAGTTCTTCCGGTACAGGAACTTACCCTTGCGGGCGTTGCCGCCGCCCATGGCAAAGGCTGCGGAAAAAGCGAAAACGGAAATAAGCAGGGTCGATACGATCAGCATCAGTTTGCGTGACATGGTTTCCTCCATTGATGGTTATTCATTGTGGGTGCGGCTTCCTAACCGTGAAATGCACATCCACTTGTTGCCAATATACCGATACGGGGTATCCGCATAAGTGAGTCAACAATACCTATAGGGGGTATTTGTGTCAACGGAGGTATCGAAAATTCTAATCCTTCGCTCGCAATGCGATAGATTGAGTAAAAACAGGTATAAAGTGCAGATTTCCTACCTTTATGGTCGGAATCATGCGTTATTATTTTTGAAGCGATGGGGAATTTTGAGCTGAAAACAGGTGGACTCGATGCGTTTGAATTACAGCCCACAAAGAGAATAAAGGGAGGAGAACAGAACCAGAATATACCCCCTGATTGATTTTTGGAAAGGGTGTTTGAAGATAAGTACTCTTTATTTCATTATTTTATTGAGTGATAGTTTCTGGCTGGGATGTTTGGCAGAATAGTCTAGCTATACCCCCGTATGGTATATGGCGCTGTGGCCTTTTTCGCTGCCTACCAGAGGCGGTCGGCAAAGCCCCGGTGCAGACCGCAAGCGAGAATACGGTCTACGGTTTTCTGGATATCGTACTGAATGAAACGCACAGTCAGCATCAGGGTCTCGGTGTCGAACAGGACATACTTGGCAGCGTTGTTGCCATCCCTGGGCTGCCCCACTGCTCCGACGTTGATGAGATGACGCAGGGTTGGGTCGAGTTGCAGTTCGCCTTCGGGCAAAGGCAGGCGCTCCGAGCATACCCCCTTGCCGTACGTGAAGCGCATCAGGTCGTGGGTGTGTCCCACAAAACAAACCTGTTCGGGGTATGTGGGGAAGACCTGCTCCAGACTATGCTCATGTTTCCAAAGATACTCGGTCACGGAATCCGGCGGCAATCCATGGACGAACCGGCAGCCGTATCGAACCAGCGATTTGGGGTGGGATACCAGCCAGGTGTATGTTTCGTCCGAGATCATGGCCCGGGTTTTTCGCAGGGCATCCTTGGCTGGCTGGTTGAAGCCTTGCAGGTGGTAGATGTTGATCAACCCCTGCTCATGGTTGCCTTGCAGTACGGTAATTTCCCGTTCACGGGCCAGATCGCAGCATTCCTGGGGTTGTGGGCCGTATCCGATGAGGTCGCCGGTGCAGATGATTTCATCAACGGAGTGATCCTCGATATCGTCGAGGACCCGTATCAGGGCCTCAAGGTTGGCGTGCGGGTCGGAAATAATGGCTATTTTGGACATAGTGTGAAGATATACCGTTGAGATACCAAGGGCAACCGTGCTCTCTACAACGCCCTGACGAGCAGCGAAATACCCAGCCAGACGCCCGAGGACGTCACGCCGATCCAGGCAAACCGTGCCCACGGAGGGGAAAGCCACCGCTTCTGCACGATGAGGCCGACGAAGATGACGTGAAGGGGGACGGGAAGGGCCAGAAGTAGCCCGGCAAAATGGAATCCCGGTGTGGGCTCTTTATCAGGAAAAAAACGAGTGGCGAGATCGCCGGCCATCCAGTCGACAACAGTGCTCACCAGTATCAGGCAGCCGACAATCGATACGGCAGAGGCGATCAGGCGGAAGAAATTCACGGGCATTGCAGCAGTCCGGGTTACGAGGTTGAACGGTCACAATGCCCCAAATCGTGGGACGTGGCAACGGGATTGCTTGACCACCCGACCACACTCTGTCATCAAATTGGTATGACGCCATGAAAACATCAGGAGGATGGATATGAGCAGGAAAGTGCGCTCCGTGCGTGTGCCAAGGGAACTGGAAACCCTGAATATCTCCGGCTTGATTCATGAATGTGAAAAGCATCTGCGCGACATCGAGTCTGCCACGCTGCTCAAGCAGCAGGGCAATGTCGAAGCAGCCGAAGCCCTCATCCGCGCCCGACAGGGAGACCTGGGCAGGAAGGTCGGCAAACTGGTGTGGGAAGCGCGCGTCGAATATGGAAAGCATAAGGGAGAATAACGTGGAACCGAAATCCGCCAAGGAATCCGAAGTGATCATGACCCATCTGGTGTTGCCCCAGGATGCCAATCCTGCAGGGAACCTCCACGGTGGCGTGATCCTCAAACATATTGATACAGCCGGCGGCGTTGTTGCCAAGAAACACTGCCGCATGAATATCGTCACCGCCTCCATTGACCGGATGGCCTTCAAGCTGCCTGCCTACATGGGAGAACTGCTGACCTTCAAGGCGTCGCTGAACCATGTGGGTAAAACGTCCATGGAGGTGGGTGTTCGCGTTGAGGCCGAAGACCTCAAGACGGGCGAAATCCGCCATACGAACTCGGCCTATCTGACATTCGTGGCACTGGATGACGATGGACGTCCGGCCCAGGTGCCGCCGCTGCTGCTGGAGACCGAAACCGCCAGACGTCGATACAAGGAAGCGGAACTGCGCCGCTCTCTCAGACAAAAAGAGCGTGCACTGGAAGAAGGGCAGACCGTCTGCCTCGGCAAGGAGAGTTAGGGGATATTTGATGGTTAAATATACCGGCATCAACCATCTCGCCATGGTCACGGGCGATATGGATACGACAATTCGGTTCTGGCGTGACCTGCTGGGGATGCGCATGGTCGTGGGACTTGGTCACCCCGGGTACCGCCATTATTTTTTCGAGATAGCAGAACACGACATGATCGCCTTTTTCGAGTGGTCGGGTGTTGAGCCTCTGGATGAAAAGGACCACGGCTTTCCGGTGAAAGGCAAGGCTGCCTTCGATCACTTGTCGTTCGAGGTCTCCTGCGAAGAGGATTTGTGGGAACTGAAGGACAAGTTCGAAGCCGCGGATATCTGGTGCTCCGAGGTGGTGGATCATGGGTTCATTCACTCCATTTACACCTTTGATCCCAACAATATCGCCATCGAGTTCAGCGCGCCCGTTCCCGGTGTTGATATCCGCAAGACTCCGGTCATGACGGATTCATCTCCCTGCAAGGAAGCGCAAAAGGGACCGGAACCACAGCCGGGCGTCTGGCCCGAAGTGACGGAGCCGACCCCTATTGAGGACAGGGCTGTCTATGACGGGGAAGGCGAAAAGATTCTTGAGGCGGTTCGGGAAAAAGAAAAAGCAAAGTAGGTAGGGGGCAGTTCTGACTGCCCCTACTCCATTTGTCCGAAGAAAGCGGTCATCACGTCGTGGGCCTGTCGCTCGGCCTTGCGGGTAATGGGCTTGATGGCGCTTTCGGGAAGACCAAGCTGCATCCATGCCTCGGCGTTGAGAACCGGGACCAGTGAGCATCCGCTGGAACCGATGCCGATGCCGTGGGTGATGAAATCCGCCACGTGGATCACTGCCGCTTCTCTTGGGGTGGAGGAAGCCATGGGCGAATGGTGGTTGGCGACCATGGCCTGAAGCCGGACTGGAAGACGCCACGACTGGAGCAGCTTCCCTGCGATGTCGGCGTGTGTGCAGCCCCATATGGTTCGTTCCACTTCCACCAGTGCACGGCGGCCGGTCTTTGCCGGACGAAGGACATTGGTGGATGCCTCCGGGTGATTCTTGAGCATGACCAGTCGTCCGATGTCGTGCAGCAGGCCTCCCACAAAGAATGTTTCCCCTCCTTCCAGGCCGGCTTCATCAGCCAGCAGGCGGGCCACGATTCCGCAGGTGATCGAGTGCAGCCAGAACTCCTTGAGCGTGAAAAATTCTTCAGGAATGTCCGCAAAGGAATTGATGACCGAGATACCGAGGGCGAGATTGGTCAGTTGGCGGGTGCCGACGATAGTCACGGCACGAGAAAGGGTGTCGATCTTGCTGGCAAAGCCGTAGAACGGGGTGTTGACCACCTTGAGCAACTTGGCGGAGAGGGCGACGTCGCGGCTGATGATTTCTGAAATGTAGGCGGCTGAACTGCTGGGGTTGTCGATGTTTTCGACGATTTTGGTGACGACATCGGGCAGGGTAGCGAGTTTGAGCTCTTCCTTGACGACTTCATCAGGGCGAATTCTGACGCGCTCTTCTTCTTCCTCACCATAGAATGCGAACGAATCGTCATGGGGCGTTGCCGTGAGCATCCAGCGGGCCTGATCGGCATCCAGCCCGCGTGATTGATGGAGCACATACAGCTTGGCCATTTGCTTGACCGCCGGATGGGTCGAGGGGTTCAGCACGAAACGTTGGGCAGCCATGATCTTGCATGCGTCGAGCACTTCGGGGTCGATCTGGTCGAATGAATCGGGATACCCGTCATTCTCCTCTTCTTCTCCCTGAATGACAGCATCGGGGATTCCCCAGACACGGCAAGTTCGAATGTGCCCACTGGTGAGCATGGCTCCTCTGGGCAGCAGCATGCGTCCTTCTTCCGTGGTCAGATCTTCGCCGAGGATCATTCCCGGCTCAAGTTTATCTATGGCAATTCTTTGCATGACGTACCTCTACATACTTTTCGGCTGAATCATAGTATTATTCGATATTTTGATCGGCGGCAACCGTAATACGTCTTGATAAACCGGTTGAATGGTGCCAAAGCAGTTTGGAACAGCCCACCTACAGGAGCAGAAGTGCCAAAATCCACATGTATGATTCCCTTTCACGATCGGTGTCGGGAAGCCGCTTTCATTCGCCGCTACAAGCGGTTTACCGTCGAAGCCACAGCGCTGGACGGCGACGACAAGGGCGAGGTCCTGCTGGCCCATACCAACAACACCGGCTCCATGCTCGGGCTGCTCCGTGCCGGTTCCACGGCTCTCCTTTCTCCTGCGGCCAATCCCAATCGCAAGCTCAAGTATACACTGGAAGCGTTGTCTCTTGACGATGGCTTTGTGGGGGTGAACACGCTGACGCCCAACAGGATGCTCTACAAGGCATGGGAAACGGGCGCTCTCCCGGAACTGGCCGGGTACGATCATTTCAAAAAGGAAGCCAAAGTCGGCAACAGCCGGCTGGATGCCTACTTGTCCGGTGAGCGGGGCGAGCTGTGGGTGGAGTGTAAGAACGTGACCATGGTCGAGGATGATGTGGCCTGTTTCCCCGATGCCGTCACCGAGCGGGGGCAGAAGCATTTGCGAGAGCTCATGGAGCTGGCTGATACCGGCGTACGGGTGGCCCTGTTCTTTCTGGTGCAGCGACCGGACGGGCGGTGTTTCGGTCCGGCGGATGTCGTTGATCCCGTGTATGCGGAACTGTTCTATCAGGCGCTGGAGTGTGGGGTGGAGGCGTGGCCGTATGTGGCCCATACCGATCACACCGGTATCACCCTTGGCGAACGCCTTTCGGTGGTCGGATCATGACCGGGTTCATCATAGGGGCCGTGATCATCAGCTTTTCGTCGGTGATGGTCATGCTGGCCGATGTGCCGCCCGATGTTGTCGGGTTCTATCGACTGGTCATCGGCGGGCTGGGGATGTTCGTCATCCTGTGGCGTCTTGGCAAATTGCGCCATATGACCCTGCACATCTGGAAATGGTCGTTTCTGGGCGCGCTGTTTTTTGCTGCGGATTTCTTTTTCTGGCATCGCTCCATCGGCGCCATCGGGCCGGGAATGTCCACCATGCTCGCCAATTTCCAGGTCATCATTCTAGCAAGTGTTTCTATCCTATTTCTCAAGGAGCGGGTGACCCGCCTTTTTCTGCTGGCTATCCCGTTGGCCCTGAGCGGGCTGTACTGCATGGTCGGAGTAGGCTGGGCGTCCTTTACACCGGAATTTCAGGTCGGGGTTGCCTTTGGTCTGCTGACTGCGCTGGCTTACGCCTTGTACCTGTTGGCTCTCAAGTATTCCTTGAGTAAGGCTGAGGCCGACCCGTTGGCCATGGCTTGTGCCGTGGCTCTGCAAACCGGCCTCATTCTTGGCGGTCTGGCCTTTGCCCAACAGGAGTCGTTCGTCATTCCGAACACCCAATCTCTGCTGGCGCTCGGAACCCTTGCCCTCGTCTGTCACGCGGGCGGCTGGTATCTGATCACCCGTGGCATCCAGCAGGTGCGTACCTCACTGGTCGGACTGATCCTGCTGCTCCAGCCAACGCTCTCCTATGTCTGGGACATTCTGTTTTTCGACAAGCCCACCACACCGGTGGAACTGCTGGGAGTCGGCATGGCCCTGGTCGGCATCTACCTCGGGTCGTTACCGGACAAACCGAAAAAGGTGCGGAAGGTTTTGGCAGAAGGTGAGTAGGGAAGGTGTTTCCTGATAAGAAAGAATGGGTATTTTGTTCTGTTGGACCTAAAATAAAGGCCGCCTGATGCAGGCGGCCTTTATCGGTTATTTAAGACTCATCATCCTCTTTATCCTCGATGGGGCGGGTGTAGCCGCAGCCCTTCTTGGGGCAGGCGATGTGCTCGCCCTTGTCCTTGGTGGTCTTGCGCGTGAGTATCGGGTGCTCGCATTTGGGACACGCCTCGGCGATGGGCCAGTTCCAGACCGCGTAATCGCACTTGGGGTACGTGGAGCAGGAGTAGAACAGCTTGCCGCGGCGCGATGATTTCTCGACCAGTTCGCCTTCGCACCCTTCCTTCGGGCAGGCGACGCCAGTGGAAAACGGTTGGGCAAAGGTGCAGTCCGGGTAGTTGGAACAGGCAATGAACCGTGAGCCGGTGCGGGCCTTCTTGAGCAGCAGTTCGCCGCCGCATTCCGGGCAGGTACCGACAACTTTGGGCTTCTCGGATTCGATGACCTTGATCTTGCCATTCTCATCCCGCTCGAAATTGACGATGCTCTTGCAGTCCGGGTAGCCTGTGCAGCCGAGGAATTCGCCTCGTCTGGACTGTTTGATAGCCATGGGGCGTCCGCACTTCTCGCATTTGACGCCTGTTTCCTCGGGCTTTTCCCGTTCCAGAACCTGAATGTTGCCCTGCTCGTCGCGGGTGAAGTTCTTGATGGTCCGGCAGGAGGGGAACCCGGTGCAGCCCAGGAACTCGCCGGTCTTGCCGAATTTGATGGCCATGGGCTTGCCGCAGTTCTCGCAGACAATGTCAGTCACCTGCTGGGAGCGCGCCATTTCGGTCCGTGCCTTGTCCAGCGTGGGATAGAAATCGCCACCAAAGTCGTTGAGCAGGCGGACCCAGTCCTGATTGCCTGCTGCGACATCATCAAGCAGGTTCTCCATCTGCGCGGTGAATCCGACATCCATCAGTGCCTGGAAGTGCTCGGAAAGTTGATCCGAAACAGTGAAACCCAGTTCCGTGGGAATGAATCGCTTCTCTTCCTGTCGAGCGTATTCACGGTCGAGCAGGGTGGAAATAATGGCGGCGTACGTGGACGGACGACCGATACCCAGCTCTTCCAGCGTCTTGACAAGGGATGCTTCCGAATAACGCGGTGGCGGCTGGGTGAACTTCTGTTCCTTTTTCAGTTCATTGAGCTGCAACACTTCACCTTCGGCCAGCTTGGGCAGTTCGGTGTCGCCATCGCTCTTGGCCTTGTCCATGGCGGCAAGGAAGCCCGGGAAGAGCAAACGCTCGCCTTTGGCACGCCACTGGGTGCGCGGCGCTTTGACCAGAACCGTGGTGTCCCAGAAAGTTGCCGGGGCCATCTGTGAGGCCACAAAGCGCTGCCAGATCAGCCGGTACAGCTTGTACTGTTCGGATGGCAGGTAGGACTTTATGTCTTCCGGGGTGATGGAAACGTCAACAGGGCGGATCGCTTCGTGCGCATCCTGAGCCCCGCCCTTGGTCTTGAAATTACGGGTCTTGGATGGGTAGTAGTCACCGCCGAACTTATCGAGGATCAGCTTTTTGGCGGCCTGCTGCGCATCCTTGGCGATACGGACGGAGTCGGTACGCATATAGGTGATCAGCGCCGTGGTTCCCTGCTTGCCGAGCTCGACACCTTCGTAGAGGCGCTGGGCAACGGACATGGTCCGCTTGGCCGAATATCCCATGCGGCGGTTGGCGTCCTGCTGCAGGGTCGAGGTGATGTACGGCGGCAAGGGAGAACGCTTGCGCTGTTTCTCCTGCACCGAATCAACAACGAATTCGCCATTTTCCAGTGCTTCATGCAAGGCCGCGGCATCTTCCCCATTGGAAATGTGATTGACGCCGGGTTTGACCGCTTTCTCTTCCAGCTTGTGTAAATCCATCCAGAAAGGAGGCGGATTTTCTCCGGCGAGCAGTACCTTGAATGGCCAGTACTCATCAGGGCGGAATGCGCGGCGTTCTTTTTCCCGTTCCACAAGAATCTTCAGTGCAACGGACTGGACACGGCCAGCGGAGATGCCCCGCTTTACGTTTTTCCAGAGAATGGGAGAAATCTTGTACCCCACCAGACGGTCGAGGATGCGGCGCGCCTGTTGTGAGTCGAAGAGGTCTTCGTTGAGTTCCTGCGCCTCTTCCAGTGCGTTCTTGACGGCTTTGGCCGTAATTTCGTTGAACTGGATGCGGCGGATATTGTCATTGACCGGACGGATGAGTTCGGCAACGTGCCAGGCAATGGCCTCTCCCTCGCGGTCGGGGTCAGGTGCGAGGAAGACAGTTTGTGCCTTCTTTGCTGCGGCTTTCAGGCGTTTGACCACGTCTTCCTTGCCCTTGATCACCTCGTATTGCGGGGCGAAGTCGTTTTCTTCGTCCACGCCGAGATCACGGGTGGGCAGGTCGCGGACGTGACCTACGGAAGCGTCCACGATGTAGTCCTTTCCAAGAAACTTGGAAATGGTTTTCACTTTGGCAGGGGACTCAACAATGATGAGATCTTTCGGCATAGTGTACTCTGGGCCGCGCTGTTGGGGGGAACACAACCGCCTCAGCGACCGCTTTGTTGTAGCTCATACTCCTGAAAATCGGCGTATGACGCGGGGTTTGAGGGGGACGTATGCACGTTTAGCGTCCATGTAGTCAACCCTCTATATATAGATTATGGGTGAAATATTACTTTTTATCACGCGGAATCAAGAAAAAATCGTCTGGCTCCTTGGTTTCATCCAGTGACAGTCATGTTTTTTGCCCATTGCGCGAAGTGGTGCTCGGGTTTCGGTGCTCGATGACCAGATGGATAAGGGCATTGCGTACCGCGACGCCGTGTGTTCTGATATCCAATGCAAAAAGCGGGCGCGTGCTTGCTGTCACGATGTTGCACAGAACTGAAGGGGGACCGGCAAGAAAGACTAGATTCTTTCTAGACTTAATAATCTGAAAAAATTGCCGTTTTTCAGTCTTTGTTCTTTTTCCGCAAAATCGGGTAGTTACAACGGTGTTGGTCGTGATATACGTGGTGTCGTGTGTTATTGCGACGCTTTTTTTCATTAATTCATTAAACTAAATATAAAACAGGCCGATAATGCAATTGTAGATTAAGGCCTGAACTTGTTTGATTATTATGAGCAATAGAAAGAACGAACTGGCTGAACGCACACAACAGGTCAAGGAAGCTCTGGCTGAAGCGGCTCGTGCCGCGGGTCGAAAAACCGAGGATGTCTCCCTTGTGGCGGTATCCAAGCTGCATCCGGCAAGTGATATCCGGGCGTTGGCAGAGACCGGTCAGGTGGATTTTGGCGAAAACTATGTGCAGGAAGCCGTGGGCAAGCAGGAAGAACTGGCCGATCTGGATGTGCGATGGCACTTCATCGGCGGCCTGCAATCCAACAAGGCGAAGTTCGTGGCGGGCAATTTTGCGCTGGTCCACAGCGTCGATTCCCGCAAGCTGGCGAACACATTGAGCAACAAGGCCCTTGCGCGGGATGCCGTGCAGGATATTCTTCTTCAGGTGAACATTGCCGGAGAGGAACAAAAGTCGGGTATTTCGGTGGAGAATCTGCCTGAGCTGGCGGACGCGGTCATGGAAATGGACGGAGTTCGACTGCGCGGGCTGATGACAATGCCGCCGTTTTTTGATGAACCGGAGCGGGCGCGACCCGTTTTTGCCAGACTGCGCCAGCTCAGGGACGAGCTGGAAGGACAGTTGGGAATATCCCTGCCTCATCTATCCATGGGCATGACCGGTGACTTTGTACCGGCCGTGGAAGAAGGGGCAACGCTGGTTCGAATCGGAACAAGGATTTTCGGGGCGCGGCCCCCAAGAGCATAAACGCCGAAAGCACTACTGACGCAAGGAAGCGATAGGTATGGATCTCGGAACCGTAATTGGCATAGTTCTCTCTTTCGGACTGGTATTGGCAGCTATTCTGACCGGCTCCAGTCTGATCATTTTTATTTCTGTCCCTTCATTCCTGATCGTTGTCGGTGGAACCCTTGGCGCGGCCATGGTCAACTATCCTGTCAGCTATGTCATCGGGGTCATCGGGGTTATCAAGAATACGTTCTTTTCCAACCTGGAATCCCCTGTGGACGTCATCGAGCGTTTCAAGGACTACGCCAACCGCGCTCGTCGTGAAGGTATCCTCTCTCTGGAACCGCTGATCAAGGATATCGATGACGAATACATGCGCAAAGGGTTGCAGTTGACGGTCGACGGTCTGGAGCCACAGACCATTCAGGAGATTCTGGAGACCGAGATTTCCTACCTGTCCGAACGGCACCAGACCGGCGCTGACGTTGTCGCGGTGCTCGGCACTCTGGCTCCGGCCATGGGTATGATCGGTACGGTTGTCGGGCTGGTTCAGATGCTCCAAACCATGTCCGATCCTTCGACCATTGGTCCGGCCATGGCGGTGGCGCTGCTGACGACCCTGTACGGGGCGATCCTCGCCAACCTCGTGTTCAACCCCATGTCGGGTAAGCTCAAGGCGCGAAGCAAAGAGGAAATCCTGCTCCGTGAAATGATCATGGAAGGGATACTGTCCATTTCCAAAGGGGAGAACCCGCGTATTATCGAGGAGAAGCTGAACAGTTACCTGCCGCCCAAGGACAGGGTCGTTTCCGAGTAACGCTCAACCCTCTTCCCGGGGGAAGTCATGGCGAAAAAAGAGAAAAAGCAGATATGTGATGAGATGCCGCCGTGGATGATCACGTTCTCGGACGTCATGACACTGATGCTGACTTTTTTCGTCCTGCTGGTGTCCATGTCGCAGATCGATGCGCGTCGAAAACTGGTCGCTCTCGGGTCCATTATCGGTACGTTCGGCTTCAATCAGGCCAGCTACGAGGTGTTTTCCAAGAAGGACACCCGGCGCACTGTCGAGCCCGGTCCTATTGATACCGGCGACCTGGAGCCGCTCAAGGAACTCAAATGGGAGAATGTGGACGACGATATCAACTTCCGGTCCAACCGCTTCGTCCAGATCCTGTCCATCAATTCGTCCCTGTTGTTCGGTCCTGACGGCACCACGTTGTCTCAGGAAGGCGAAGCCACACTGGATCGTTTCATGCCGGTGCTGATCCAGGTTCAGTATCCGTTGCTTCTGGCCGGTCACACGGCTGAACTGCGTGATGAGCTTGGGCTGAACTATCAGCCGGGTGACGATGAACAAAACCCTGATATTTCGTGGAAGATTTCACTTGGACGGTCGCTGGCGGTCTATCGCTTCCTGCTCGACCGCGGTATGCGGCCGGATCAGCTTCGGGTAGAAGCGTTCGGCAAGTTCATGCCGTACTATCCCCAGAATACTGCCGAAAATCGGGCGAAAAACCGTCGCGTGGATATCGTGCTCGATAAGCGGAACACCGACGCCACCGAACGCATCCGCGAGCTGACACCGTCCATTCGCCAGCCGGTGGAGACTCTTGATGTCAATGGGTTCGAGTTCCGAATCGGTCCTACCGACGGGGAGCAGTAGCCATGGCCAGAAAGAAGAAAGAACGATGTCCACCTCTCGCGTTGTGGTTGGTCACCTTTTCCGATCTGGTGACCCTGCTGCTGACATTTTTTGTTCTGTTGCTGACCATGTCGTCCATGGACAACGCCATTTTGACGAAGGTGACGCTGCACACCGCTGATCTCGGGCTGCTGGACAAGCGCGGTTCCGGTCGGGTGAACGTGAAGGAACGGCTGATTGTGGAACTGATCGAAAAGCCGTGGGAAGTGCTGGACAAGAAACAGCGCATCAAGGACCTGCTTTTCCCTGATGACACGCTGCCCGAGGAAATGGAAAAATCAGAATTGGACAAAAATATCGAGGTGCTGCAAAAGGAGAATGGCGTGGCACTGGTGTTTACGGACAATCTGCTCTTTGCTCCGGGGGCTAGTGAATTGTCGACTCGCGGACAGTTCCTCATGGACAGGCTGATTCCCATGATGACGCAGACCGATGCCCCCATCAATGTGGCGGGCTACACGGACGTTGCCGAGGATGTTCAGGACCCGCTTGCGTTGTCGGGCGATCGTGCCTTGTCTGTGCTGACCTATCTGGTAGGGGAAGGGGTGCCCAACAAGCGCTTTTCCCTGTCAGCGTATGGCGGCGATTTTCCGGTTCTCGATGAAATGGGGCGCCCTGTGGATTCGGATATGAATCGCCGGGTCGAAATTTATCTCA
>CEUM01042127.1_pt1 | contig 29661 bp, 17 predicted proteins | sample 356421 | NCBI WGS metagenome assembly CEUM01 (sample SAMEA2622716, study PRJEB7988) | marine metagenome | biome: marine biome (ENVO:00000447); feature: surface water layer (ENVO:00002042); material: "saline water (ENVO:00002010), including plankton (ENVO:xxxxxxxx)" | depth 5 m
AGCAAATCAAGTGCACAACGAGCGTCTCCGTGTTCTTGTGCTGCGAATGCAGAGCACAAGGCGATAACACCTTCAGAGACAACATCGTCAGCAATCGATTGCTCTGAACGCTGGCGCAAAATATCCTTGAGTTGTTCTGCATCATAGGGCGAAAAGAGAATGTCTTGTTGGCCAAGTCGAGATCGTACACGTGGATCAAGGAATTCGGTGAATTTCAAATCGTTGGAAATACCGATGACACACGCTCTTGCGTGATTCAAGAACGAATTGAGATTCGTTAAATTGTAAAGAAGATCATCACCTGCCTTTCGAACAAGATGATCAATTTCGTCAAGGACAATCACATAGACACCTTTCCTTGAATCCATTCGTCGAACCAGTTCCTTGAACACACGGTCCGTTGGCCAACCCGTGAATGGAATCTCATCGATTTCGTGCTCTTCAAGGAGGCTGTTTCCGATGTGAGAGAGGACTCTGTATTGGGTATCGATTTGACGGCAATTGACAATCACAGGTGTAATGTCTCGTCGCATTTGTTCACCCTTCTCTTTGAGGAGATTCGTAACGTGAAGTGTCACAGCAGTTTTTCCTGCACCTGTGACGCCGTAAAGAATCATGTTGGAAGGAATCTGACCGTTGAGCGCCTCAACAAGATTGAATGCGATTCGCTCGATTTCCTTTTCTCTATGAGGCATAACAGCCGGACGGTGACTGTGATGAAGGATTTCTTTATTGGTGAATAAACTCTGTCTGGAGAGCAATGTATCGAAGATGTTTTTCTTCATTTTTTGACCTCCATTATATACCCCAAGTTGAGGAGGCTAAACCCCCACATCGGGATAGTTCCTGTGAGTCCGAGTCCCCCTCATAAGGATGTCCGTTCAAATTCTTTGGAGGCCTTTATTATGGAACAAAAATCGATTCTATTTCAGTGCGATGATTTTCGGAAAATCTCTTATTATGGGTAGAAAAATATCTCAGTTTTCGACCAACATCCATTCCGAATTCTGGAAAATCCAAATGTCTCCATCTTCCAAATGATGAACATTTTCTGGATGGGAGGGAAATTCATCTGTCAAAATTGGTTCAAACGAAGATTGAGGCGAATCGATGAAGGTGTGCGTGATGAGGAGTCTCACATTCGATTGGCGTTCAGCCAACGCCTGAATATCGTCAGGTTTGTGATGATGATCTGATGGAACCCATTGCGGGAACCCCATTTCGACAACAGCAAGTTGTGATCGTTGAATTGCATCCTCAAGATTCTGACAAGGGCCCGAATCGCCGGAGTGGACGAATGAGCATCCATCTGAATGTTCAAAGCGATAGCCAAAGGGATCGACGGCATCGTCATGATGCACCCGAAATCGCTCCCAATTCCATCCATCAATGACACCTGAATCGGTTTCAATGAATTGTACATTGTCCAATGCATCATCGAGACTTCCAGGAAATGCGAGGGAGCAGAGTTGGCGTAATCGGTCCTTGACACCGCTTGAGCCGACGATTGTTAAGGGATGATTTCCTTCTCGGTCCGAGATGTATTTCTTCTCAAGCAGAAGGAACGGCAAACCAAAGACGTGATCGCCATGCAGGTGGGTGACGAAAATGGTCTCGATTTCAGCAGGCGAAATACCCGCTCGTCGCAGGCTAAGCAATGCGGTAGGTGGTGCATCGATGATGTGTTTCTTATCGAAAATAAGGAACGAATGGTGACGCTCATGCGGTAAGAATGCATTTCCTGTACCGAGCATTCTCACCTCGTGGGTCATACCCTCGCCTCGTTCATCGACTCTTTCAACCCTATGCAGCAAGACTATGGGCGTTAGAGAATGATGATAAGTAGCCCTCCGCTGGAAAAAACATCGCGACAGATGAGGTGGAACCATGAGCAATTGGTCAGCAAAAAACCCATACAACTCGAAAATCACTGAAAACTATGTTCTCAATGGAGAAGGCTCTCGAAAGGAAACCCGCCACATCGTCTTTGCGTTGGGCGATTCGGGCCTTGATTACAAGGTCGGCGATGCGTTAGGCGTGCTTCCAGAAAACCCACCACACATTGTTGAGGAACTCATCGAAGTCCAAGGATGGGACCGTGACCAAACCGTAGCATCCCACAAAGGCGAGAAGGATCTTTATTCCGCTCTCAAAAAGGATTACGAAGTCCACATGGCCAACAAGAAATTTGTTCAATCCTTGACCGATAAAATCGTTTCATCAGGTATGTCCATCTCCATGAGCATCGTCAAGCGTAGTCGCGACAACATGGATTGGTCGAGTACAGCAGAGGGCGATTTGCCTCCTGGCTTGAACTCAAGTCTTCCTTCCGATGATCCAGCTTCAAAGGTCAAAGCCATCGTTGCCGATGCCAAAGCAATTGAGGATTATCTCTGGACCCGAGATTATGTCGATATTATGCGAGAATTCAACGTCAAGTATTCGCCTGAAGAATTCCTTGAACTCGCCGATCGTCTCAAACCTCGTCTCTATTCGATTGCATCGTCACATGATGCGCATCCAGGTTTTGTTGAATTGACCGTCGGTATCGTTCGCTTCAGTTATCATGACCGTCAACGCGGTGGATTGGCAACCCAATACATGGCTGATGAAGTCGTCGTCAACGAGACCGATGTCGGTGTCTTCATGTCACCGACCAAGTCGTTTATTCTTCCAGAAGATCCAAACACGGACATCATCATGGTCGGACCTGGAACAGGTATTGCACCGTTTCGTGCATTTATGGAACAACGTGTCCATGACAAAGCAACTGGTCGTAACTGGTTGTTCTTTGGTGACCAATCCGAGAAGACAGAGTACTACTACAAGGATGAGATTGAAGGTTGGCTCGATGGAGGCGACCTTTACAGATTCACAACCGCTTGGTCAAGAGATCAAGAGGAGAAAATCTACGTTCAACATCGCCTCAAGGAACACGGTGCTGAAGTCTGGGAATGGTTCGAAAATGGGGCATACTTCTACATCTGTGGTGACAAACAGTACATGGCGAAAGACGTCCATCGTGCGTTGATCGATATCGCTCAAGAACATGGTGGTATGTCCGAAGCAGATGCAACACACTTCATTGAGAAGACCATGATGAAGGAACAGAAGCGTTACTTGCGTGACGTCTACTGATTTATTCCACATCATCAATGTGGAACGCCCAAAGGGACTGTTGTTGTCCATCGACGATTCGTTTCTCAATACACGATACAAACGGAGATTTACGTAACGCTCTCGATAGGATGTGGGCTTGTACAGGTCGGCCTTCTTGTTCGAGTGCTTGAATAATTTCTCGCGTTGTTCGAGGGCCATGTGTTCGCAAGTAGCCAACGATCCAATCTGCATGTTCACGATGCAAGCGACGTTCCTCCGTCCATCGCTTCCGCATGATGCATGATTTGCAAACATCCGTTTAAACACCTGTGTGATGGTTTGGAATCATGCCCGAAGGTCCTGAAATACATCGGGCTGCGAACAATCTTCGCAAAGTGCTCGAAGGGAACATCATCACACACGTCGAATGTCCGTATCCACCAATTCGCGGTCAAGAGCATCGATTTCTCGGGAAGGAAGTCATTCGCGTTAAAGCTCGTTCAAAAGCCATGCTGATGTATGTAGGCGACGACGTTCTCTACAGTCACAATCAATTGTACGGGCGATGGACCGTTCAAAAAAAGACCAGTAAAGGACGCAAAACAAATCGTTCCTTACGAATCAAACTTGAGACTGAAACGCATGTTGCATGCTTATGGTCTGCAACGGATATCGAACTTCTTGAACCATGGGAAGTTGAGAACCATCCCTACATTGCACGTCTCGGTCCAGACGTTGCAGATGAAGAAATCGAATTCAAGTCTGTGCTTGAACAGATTCAGAATACAAGATTCGGAGGTCGCCAGTTATGTCATCTTCTCCTCGACCAATCCTTCCTTGCTGGCGTTGGAAACTATCTTCGTAGTGAGATTCTCTTCAATGCAAGACTTCATCCAAATCGGAAATTGAAGTCCCTATCGGAAGAAGAGCAAACTCGCTTTGCAGAATCTGCAATTTCGACCACACAACTGGCCTATGAACAAAAGGGTGTAACCGTCGATAAAGGTCTCTACGATCTTCTGCGTGAACAAGGGATGTCTCGTCGCCAAGCCCGTCATTATGTCTTCACCCGAGACGGGTTGAATTGCCATGCATGCGAAGGACTCATTTCACATACACGTCTTAGCGGAAGACGCTTGGATTACTGCCCAAATTGTCAACACTGAAGCACTATACTTTCTATATACGGATGAAATATCCAATGCTTGCGAATCCAATGAGGTACATTCCAATGCCTGCAAAATTTCCGCCAACTGTGAGTTCATCGCTTCCGAAATCGATGTAACCTATGCTAGAAATGATTAGGAATGCAATAACGTAGATTAGTTGGAGGACTCCTATGACAGTGGGGTATTTCTTGATCGCAACGGATGCGAGAGCAAGAATTGAAAAAATGAGGTAAATAATCGGCGCCAACAACAACATAATTAACGCGACAACAAACATTGCCTCTTCGCTCTCGATGTCTTCATCTTCCTCTGGTTCTGAACCAGATGAATCGTCAGGTGCATCGCTTGTAAATCCATCCGTATCAATATCTGCTATGGTTTCAATCGAGTAGAACGTACTGCTGTATCCATTCATGGGGCATCTGGTGTCGATATCATCAAAATTAAGCTCATCACCGGACGCACCGGCTTGGATCGCCCAGTAAAAGCCTTCACACACATCTTCTTCTTCACTGTTCGATAATTCATCATGTTGGAACGTTAGGAATGGCGTAAACATCAGTAAAAAAACAAGTCCAAGTGTAATCAGTGGTGCATAGAAGGTCTTTTCAGGTGCTTTTGCGATGTATTGAATCGGTTGTTGATACTGTTGATTAACGGGGGCGGAATGTTGAATGTAGGATTGTCCAGGTTGTTGCGCCTGCTGGTATGTAACAGGTTGGGGCGCTGTTGCTCCATATGGTTGAGATGGGGCAGGACTCCAATGTGGAAAATACATCTGCGTTGCTTTCATCGCTTCATGATATTCTGTTCCAGACTGAATCAGGCCAGAGAAATACTCCTCGGGAGTCATTGTTTGCCAAACCTAATTGATTTTATCTTAACTTTTCGCCAACATTCGTTGATTCAGTTGTCGCAATAATAATCCGTTTTCTGTTGAATATGTGATGGTTTAATCCTCATCAACGAAGACTTCGATGGTGAAGGATTGACCTCGGTCACCCCAATGACAAATTCCTGGTTCTTCGTTGCGGATCATGAATCGTTTGGTTTGAAATTCACGACCTAATTCATTGTGGTCATGGTCGAACAAAATGCGTATTCGTTCGCTGTACGTTCCGAACGGATCGATTCCAGCTCTGGCTGGAATTCCATCGACAAGTGTTGCGCGTAGTTTAAATGGGGTGCCATCGTTAGGATTCATGGCGTGACTGCCGTTTGGTACGATCAAATCTTTTTCTGTTGCTGGGCGTGTTTTTCTTTCTGACATGGTATCACCGAGTATGAGATAGGGGCTTTCCCTTAATAATTTATTCGCCTTATTAAAAATGATTTAGAGGTCAGATAATGCAACCGCTTTGCTCATAGGGTGTCTCGTCCACCCAATGGCTATGGGTTTCTCGAAAGTCCTTATTGCGAACCGCGGTGAAATTGCGCTTCGAATCATGCGAACGTTGCGAGATATGGGTATCGAAGCAGCGATTATCTACGGAAAAGAAGACCGATTGTCCTTACCAGTTCAACTTGCAGATGATGCTACGTTTAGGGACGTAATCAATCCTCTTGATGCGTATTTGGACATCGAAGCGGTCGTACAGGCCGCGAAAGACATGGGCTGTGACGCCGTCCATCCAGGTTACGGATTCCTTGCAGAAAATGCCGGTTTTGTGAAGCGATTGGAAGAAGAAGGCATCACCTTCATCGGGCCAAGTGCTGATGTCATTACACTTCTTGGAGATAAGATCGAGGCAAGAGCTGCGATGGAGGCTGCGGGCTTACCAACAGCAAAGGGATCCTCTGAGCCGATCTCTGAAGCTGCAGTTGCTTCCGCTTTGGCGGATGACATTGGCTATCCGGTCATTATCAAAGCCGCAGCTGGTGGCGGTGGAATCGGTATGCAAATCGTCGAACAAGAAAGCGAATTTGAAAGTGCACTCAAACTGTGTCAATCACGAGCAAAGTCTGCATTTGGCGACGATCGAGTCTTTGTTGAGAAATACATTCAAGGCGCTCAACACGTTGAATTCCAAGTGCTTGCTGATGGAAAGAATGCCATTCATTTTGGTGAACGTTTCTGTTCGATTCAACGCCGACATCAGAAACTTGTTGAAGAAGGCCCATGGCTTACTCCCGAAAAGCGACACGAGATAGGATCGTTGGTTTGCAAAGGTGCAGAATCAGTAGGTTACAAAGGTCTTGCAACCTTTGAATTCTTACGGGATGCGAATGGTGACTTCTACTTCCTTGAAGTGAATCCCCGTGTTCAAGTGGAGCATACGGTGACCGAGTTGATCACTGGACATAATCTCGTTGAACTCGGTATACGCGTTGCTCAAGGCGAGACATTACCGCTCTCGCAAGAAGAAATTACATGGCGAGGTCACAGCATTCAGTGCAGACTCAATGCAGAAGATCCATCGGAATTCATCCCAAGTCCTGGACGCCTCTGGGAGTGCCATTTCCCGTCTGGTTTCGGTGTACGCGTCGATACGCATGCACATCCAGGCTATGAGATGCCAGGTTGTTTTGATTCGTTGCTCGCAAAACTCCTCGTCTGGGGACGTGATCGTGAAGACGCCATTCGTCGAATGCGGACAGCATTGGACGAGACTGTGATCACAGGGGTCGAACATCTCATTCCACTTCATCGTAGAATCATGGATGAGAAGGATTTCATGAACGGTGATATCACCATTCAATACATCGATATGCATCAAGAATTACTCGGATAGTGATCGCATGGACGTCCTTATCGTTGGGAGCATCGCATACGATAGCATCACCTCTCCACTCGGTTCAGCACCGAACACATTGGGTGGTTCAGCAACCTATGCAGGTTTAGCTGCAGCATTCCACCAACGTCGATTACATCTCAACAACATCGGTCTCGTTGGTGTCGTAGGCACCGATTTCCGAGACGAGGATTTTGCAACCTTAACCAATGCAGGACTGGATACAACCGGTGTTGAAGTTGTTGAAGGCTCGACCTTCCACTGGGTTGGTTCTTATCACGGCAACATGGCGCAAGCAGAGACCCATGAAACCCATCTGAACGTCTTTGAATCCTTTGAGCCAAAGGTACCTTCGCATGGTGCTTCTTCGAAAATCACATTTTGTGCGAATCTTCACCCATTCATTCAACTGTCTGTTCTTGACCAATCGACACCCCAACGTGCATCGATTCTTGATTCGATGAATCTATGGATTAACATCGCCCTCGACGAATTGATTGAAGCGATGAAGCGCGTTGACATCGTGGTCATCAATGATGGTGAAGCAACCATGCTCGCAAAGACCGACAACCTTGTCGAAGCAGCAAAGCACGTTCAATCGATGGCATCCATTCCCACATTGATCATCAAGAAAGGCGAGCATGGTGTTCTCGCTCTTCATGGCGATGATTTCATCGCTTTACCTGCCTATCCATCGGACGCTGTTGTTGATCCAACCGGTTGTGGTGATACCTTTGCAGGAACACTCGCCGCCTGTTTAGCCAGTGGTGATGGCGAGATGAGTACAAAGGAACTACGCGAAGCACTCGTTCATGCGACCGTCTCTGCAAGTTTTACACTGGAAGATTTTGGTACCAAGGGAATTGAATCGATCTCACTCGATGCATATCAAGACCGATTGTCTCGTTACTGTGCCATCACAGGTACATCAATCGATTCGCCTTAAGCCGTGTTGACTCACCTGGGCTGGGGCTGCTTCTTGCGATTCTTTGAGGTCACTGAAGGAGGAAGGAACCTGCTTGTCTTCTTCGGAAATGTGTTCGACGAGGATTTCGAGAATTTCATCATCAATACCTTCTTCTCGCAATTTCGAAATTCGATTACGAACGCCCGCGATTACCGAAGAAAATCGTCGAGAAGTTCCATTCTGAGCACCTTGACGTGTCGAAGCAATTCGAGGCTTTGGTGATGTTCGTCGTTGAAGTCGCTTCAATCGTCCCTTGGAATCTCGACGAACACCCGTTCCTTGAGGAACTACAGCAGGCGCTTTGTCATGTTCTTGAATTTCTCCTTGTTCAGCAAGCGAAAGTGAATTTTCTTGGGAAAGCGCATCCGCATCGAAAAGCGGCATGTCCGGTGAGGTGAATGCATCTGGTGTCGATGGGATGTGCGCACCCTCTGGTCCAAAAAAACTTGGAAGAAGTTCCGTAGGGGGTGGCGTAAACGCAAAATTCCTTGACGCATTTGATTCGCCTCTCGCTTCCTGAATCATTCTTGATGAGCTCATGGTCTGTTGGTGCATCGGAACCGGAAGTGGTGAATCGCCAAGGAAATGTGCACTTGTAACCTGACTTGATGCAGAAGCGGGAACAGAATCCAATGGGCTTGTGTTGCCACGACGTGTCCCGATATTGGCACGCCCTCGTTCAATAATTCCATGTTCACGCGGTTCGAGTTCATCCATGATTTCAGATGTTGACCGCATGGAATCCTTTGCCCATAAGGGCATTTCCTCATCGATTTCAAATTCTTCTATTGCATTGTCGATGTCACCCATGAACAAGGATATGCTCCTTGGGGTTGTGAGATCTTCAATGGGGAGAGGTAGTTCTTGTTCAGCGAGGAAAGCTGCCTCGCGGGGATATTCCGTATCTTCGTTCAACAACTCAACCCCGACTCTGGCCTGTTCAAGGGTTAAGCCATCGTTCAGGCGTTGAATCATCGTGGATAATTTTAGCAAGCGAGAATCAATGGCGTGTAGGACATGACAGTCGTCAAAGGTTGTCCAAATTGTAAGTGTCGGGCGCTTTGTCAAGACCCATCCGGAGATCATGGCAAGACCGCCAAGCAGTCCGATTAAGCGAATATCTGGAGGCGTAATCACTCTCCATGATGCATACAGCACACAAAGTCCGATGAAAGCGACCCAGGATGGGACCAGTGTTGTATTATGATGCTGCATTCGTTCGATTTTATCGTACTTGATATCGATGCAATTACCCGTCTTGAATTCGATGGAAAGACGATTTTCACCAAGACTGGCTCTCGCTCGACCGCTTTCGCCAGCCACGCGTAGGCCGTGGAGAACCATTTTCTCCCCAGACTCCGCAAGGCGTTCATTGCGCCCTCTCGTCTGCATCCCGACGTGCAGTTTGGGCCACCTATTATCAATGCATCCCCTCAAGTCAAGGGTAAACCAATCGTTCCCTCATGGACAAAGTCAAGCCGTCTCATTCGACCTTGGTTAAGAGAGCGCTTCCCATAATCCTCGGTTTGGAATCAAGTTGAGCAATCAGAACGGGAGGCGCATCATCGATTCGTTGCAACAGAGGCGTTTCCCATCGAACGGTGCATGCAGTGCCATCAACCGCCTCAACCCGCCCAACATTGAATTGTAAATCGATGGAAGCATGAACCACATCGCCAACATCGAGACGTTTCTTCTGGAATGGCGAAATGGACAAGTCCAACGATGAAACAGTGTGTGATTCAAGTGCAAGTGGCCGAAATGTATTCGTTTTCTTATCCTCGATTGCTGGATGAACGATGAGGCAGGTTCCTGAAAGACTCTCTTCTTTGGCATTTCGTAGGGCAATGCCGACACGATCGCCCGCTCCTGCACGTTCAACATCATCGTCCATAACTTGCAAGGATTTGACGGAACCAGTTCCTCCATGCGGAAGCATGGTCACATCGTCATGGACTGAGACAATTCCCGATTGAACGTAGCCAATCGCAACTAAGCCGATACCTTTGACATTGAAGTGTTGATCAATTGGAACAACAAGGGGCTGTTCTTCAATCGATGCGAGAAGGTCTGAAACTGTGTCCATGATGCCATAGAATGCGTTTCGCAATTCAATACCATCTGCCTTCTCGAAGGTCCACTTTGACAATCCTGCCTGCTTGAACAATGCTTTGACCATGTCTTCATCGATCCATTCGCCTTGTGGCGGTGATAAAACAGCGACACCATGGTCAATTCCTGCACTTGCAAATGCTACCAAAGCCTCACCGAGCGTAGCATCGACCGCACTGACTTCAATCAATCCTGCCCGTGCAGCGGACAAAGCATTGAGCAGTGGACGCAATCGTTCCGGGTATTTTGCAGGACGGATCAGGGAAAGAATTCGTGCTTGCCCATCAACTGTTTCTTTGTGAACATAGGTGTGGACATCGCGTTGGTCGGTTGGTTTTGCGAGTTCTCTTGCGAGTTCATCGCTTCCGACCATTGCAATGTTGAGTACGGGCATGGCCTGACCCAAAAGCCGTCCTTTCATCAATCCTCTTATCGAGATTGTCGCTTAGAGAGCATGTTGTTTCGGATCTCTTCCGCAATTGCCCACTCATTCTTTTCATGCTCACTTTCAGGTTTTAACTGTGGAATTGGAATCGGACGCATCATGGAATCGATGGCGACCATGAAGAAATATCCTTCACAGATGACGCGTGTTTCCCAGTCGGATTTCGTCATCGCACATGCGGTCACTTTTACGCCAGCAGTGTGCGTACTTGTGAAGACCACTCGTCCAGTCACCTCGATCAAATCGCCTTGTCGAGCTGGAGCTTTGAAGGTCAACGTATCGATGGAAATCGTCACGAATTCTCGATGAGCAAATTTTGAGCATGCAATTCCAGCAGCTTTGTCCATAACTGAAAGCAGACGGCCTCCAAAGAGCGTGTCATAGGAGTTCGTATCTTGTGGAAATACTTCTTCGATAAGGGTGACAGGTTCTCTGGAGAATGGTTCCATGCCTCTCCCAGCCTTCTCTCCATTATGAACCCTTACAGCAGAATGAGGTTCTGCGTGTCGATTCAACGAGATTTCATTTAAATCGGAGATGGACGCTAAAGCGACGAAGTTTTAGGCCAGTGTTGATACGGTCGTGTTAGGTGATACCATGCCTCGCGAAAATCAACGGACAAAAATAGCGATTTTTCTTGTGATGTTAATGATACTAACGCCACTTGCTAGTGCTGCAAGCGTAACAGATTTCAGTTCGGGAACAAACGAAGTCGATGTTGTTCTCAATGACGCTTCGACCTTTACAAATATCGTAGACGGGTCAATCGATCTACCTGTCGGTGAATCGATTACATCGGCAAGCATGGCGATTAATTCCGATCCTGCAATCCACGGTGCTCACACTCGTATCGACATTGAAACCATGCCTCGTGTTTGGAATCCAAACTACAACGGACAGACAACATCGTTTTCCAAAGCAGAGGAATTCCAGTTCGAGGATGGTTCAGTGTCAACGCCAGTTTCTCTCAAGGCTGAAGGTATTTTGACCGACTTTGAGAGCGACATGGCTGGATTCATGGATGACACAACACCTCCACTTCAGTCGGGCGCACCTTGGTCGCATGGCTCCCTCTTTGGAGGTGCAATTCTTCCAGCAAACTGCGCATCTGGAAGTGACTGTTGGGGAACTGGACTGTACGACAACGATTACACAAACGACAACAATGGTGCTTCGTTCAAGGAAGTTCTACTCTCGCCAACGCTCGACCTTTCATCTGGTGCAATCAAAGACCCTTCCGTGTACTTCGATTCGTTCCATCAATTGATGACGTTGGCGACATCGGGAACAAATCCAACCTATCGTTACGCAGACTGTGCATACATTGAGATTCGGACATCTCCTACGCCCATATTCGACCCAGCTGCAACATGGGATCATCTTGACATCGACATTCAAAATTCCAGTGGACTCTCCTTCGGCTCGGGGTATTATCAAGTTGGAAATCAAGGATCGAACAACAAAATCGATGGCCGTTGCAACGGTGTACAATACAACGAATACGCACTGGGTGGAACTTCAATTTCGGGATTCAATCCATCAGGATGGGCCAACATTAAGCTTGACTTGTCCACCTTTGCAGGCAATTACATCGAACTTCGCTTTGTGATGGAGTACAACGACGTCAATGCTGGAAATGGTTACACGATTTACAACACAACCTCCATGCCAGGCTGGTACATCGACAACTTCCGATTTGGAAGCACACTGCCTCAATCTGGATGGATGGGCGTTCGAAACATCCTTCCAAATGTACAAGGTGGCGAAAATCACCCGAATGGTTATGGTCTTTTGACCATCGAAGCCGAGACGACCACAACTGCAGTCCTATCTGTTGACATCCTTGACTCGCTCACAGGCCAAACAGTCATGGACAATGATGGAAATGCAATGTCTGGGTTGGTTGGACCGATTCATGAATTATGGGGCATCAATTCCTCGACGTATCCAACGGTAGATCTCAAGTTCAACTTCGACTCGGGTCCTGAGCAACTATCAACACCGGTTCTGCATGGATTCTCTATTGGTAGCCGAGTTGGGACTGGATTCAACCAATCCATCATCTCACCCAATCCGCCAGAAAATGGAATCTGGGCATCGCAAGGGATGGGTGATTTGATGATGTACAATCCGCTTATCCCAGATCATTCCTTCAATCCGCCCCAAAGTCGATCGCATTTTAGTTACCCAATCTCCTCAATTACACCAGTTGTACAGGATGATTGTTCAGAATCGCCTGAAATTGCCGTTTCTATGAACGGTTTTGATGTGATGATGCAAAACGGTGTGAAGTATACACTCGGAGAAACTGCAGGCATGCCTGACGCGGCATTCGGATTCACGTCAATTCTTTCCTACCAAAATCCATGCAATGTTGCTGGATTGTGGTTCGATCTTGAATTCGCACATCATGCTGAACAGGTACAAATCGATGTTGCAAACGATGGTGATGTCGAATATGCATTTACGGAACCAGCGTTTGATATGTTTGGACGTCAGACGTTGTTCATCAGTTCAAAAGATGCAAACGATGTTCATTATGGAACTGACAATCGAACCTTGACACTTGGCCTCTCCGGTACAGTGGATGGTGGGGAATTCATGCTTCCGCAGGGCGCCACAATCCTTGCCGCAGAGGTTTCTTTTGAAAACAACCAGATTCTTTCAACAACCGATCCAAATGAAGGCTTTAGTTGGAAACTGATGTCTGGATTGGAAGAAGTCGATCTTGGTGCTATCGGTAACTTAACTTCAGGTGCAGATGAAATGTATCCTGAAGAGATGAATCTAACATCTGCATTAAACACATTGATGCAAAGCAGCCTCACACCAACAGCGCATATTGATGCCAACGGAAACAGTTGGAAGAAATTCCGCTTCAGTATTGAAAGCCTCAATGCAAGCAGTGGTGCAACCATCGATCTCATCGGGCTTGATGTTGTGTACGATGTGACGCACTATCTTTCAACCGCAAACAACTTTGCCAAAGAGTTGGCTCAAGGTGTTGCTCTATCCGGTGCAACGAGTGGTTCTGCAACCGTTCCAATCGCCGTTCATGCTGCAAGCGGTGGAGGTGTTTCATTCTCAAGTCTCTCGATCATAACGTCACCAGGTTACACGTCAACTGCTTCGATGATTGGCAACCCTGTAGGACTTTATCCAAATGGTGAAATCTATGAAATTGTCACAACACACACCGTCTCATCATTGACCGGGGCGAGCTTCCAAGAAGCATCCCTCATCTTTGAATCGCAGACTGGAACCATCGAATTGGCCTACTCCGACTTGAATGGATTTACAGAAGTCGAGAATTCAAATGGCTACATCACGCTGCAAGCTTCTTCGCCTGCTGATATTACTGAAGGTAAAGAAATCACGTGGCGATTTACCGTCAACACTGTATGGGAAGACACCCAAGAAGTTCGAATCTATGCTGGCCAAACCGCTGACAATGGTGTCAACGGATTGCCTGCAGCTATCGTTCTCGCACCTGCTGGAGGAAACGCAGTCGAGAATGATGCGGGTATCACCTCGTTCTCTGTCTTCAATGAGGAAGGTGTCAGTCAAGATCTCGATGCAGGAAATTCCAATCGCTACGTTCGAATGACTGGAAGTGTGCGACTTGAATCGCTCGATGTTTCACCAGATCCGTTGAGTTACTTTACGGTCGTTGAAGAGCGAAGCATCAACAGTTCTGGTGAGGAACCGGTCTTTGAATGGACCGAGATTGCAAATCAAACTGGAACCATAGGTGGTAACTTCGATTGGACGATGGACCTCGGACCAACCACGGCAGGTGAGCACTACTACCGATTCCGTATGACTGGTTACGAAGGCGGCGACACCGTTTGTCCAGTAACAGAATATCGCCCAGATGATGCGTGTGCGATTCCATTTAATCTCACCATCGATCAATTCGCACCTGAACTTGTTTCAGTGAAGGTCCTTAACGGACAAGTCGATCCAAATTACGAATCCAACTGGCGAAGTCTCGTTGATGATACATGGGTCATTCCATCCAACAATCAGTACATCAAGGTCGGTGTTACAGACTTCCAAGACCTACCTTCCACCATCAATCTGCACTACTGGGTTGAGTATCAACACGATGTCAACAGCGATGGTGTTGCTGATGAGAATGAATACGCAACGGTCGCTCTCACGGGTGATGGTGCGTACCCAACTGCGAACTACACTGGTAACTACAACGATTTGGCCAATCAAGAAAAGGATCCAGTTGGACGTGTGAGCATGTTCTTGGAAGGCTATGACCTTGCAGGAAACGCCATTGATGGTGGCTCCTATGGTATCTTCGATGATGAAGTGACGTATGCTTCAATGCCATCAAGGTCCCCTGAGATTCTCAAGTTTAACATCGAAAACTCTGCTGGACGACCGCTCCTCAACTCCAACCATCCGTCCTATGAAGGCGATTGGAATCAAACCATGTATGCTGGAAACGAATACCATCTCATCGTTGAGGCTGAGGACCGAAACGGATGGAGAGATCTCGATTACATCAAGATTGAATTGACCAACGATCGTGACGATCTCACTGTCTACTATTTCCCAAGAAATGAGACCGCATGGACCGATAGCCCACATATCACCATCGTCCCTGAAGGCGAAGACTCTGACGGGCCACAATTGTTGCGTATGGATGGTGACTATCTTGTCAATCCATTCACGGATGAGTTCTATCTCGACCTTCCAATTCGGATTAATTGGGGAATTGTTGGATTGCAGAGTCTTGCTTCTCCGGTGATTTCCATCGCTGATCTCGACGGAAACGATAAGCGGAAGATTGTTGGTTCAACCACTGAAATCACGCAATGGTACTACTCTGATGGTATCCGATTGGATGTTCGAACCGATGAAGCCAACGATTTGATGATTACGCCGTACTTTAGCGATATCAGCCCGCCCACCACTGTGGATGTAAGGGAAGGATTCGTGTACCCTGGCGATACCGTCGCTTTCGAAGGACAATACGCCTACATCGACGGAATTCTGGACAGCGTCTACATTCTTCCTGAGATGGAATTGACCCTCGAAGTTACACGACTTGAGGCTCTACCGACCACGGCTGGAGGCGTTCAATACTTTGCATACGGAGCTGGCGGAGCAGATGGCACAAAGCAAGATGGCCAACCAACGTACCACACATTCAAGGGCGGTGCGTTCAACATCAACATTACAGCACCTACGTCAACAAATGAGTACTCCTATCAATTCAGACTCGTCAATTTGCCTGACGGTGCGCTCGATACAACCGATGCCGCTTGTGCTACTTCCACTTCTTTCGGGTGTGGAGAATTCGTGATTAAAGTCGACGCCAATGCTCCTGCGGTTCGATCGAATACTTGGACTGTGAAGGATAAAGCGGGTACAGTTCTCGAGCAATCGGTCTCAACATCGAACTTTGATTGTCTTGATATCTCTCTGCAAATCGATGAGAAGGAAGCGCTCTTCCAGGGCGATGTTTCCGTTGCATGGAAGTTCTACGTAGACCCATCGTCAGGCTTTGCATGGCCGCTCGCACATGGATCTTCTACCGGCTCATCAGCACTTGGGCCTGATGCACTCACAGCACCATTGACGCTTACACCAGTCGCTGGTGGCTATGCTGCAAGCGCTGACTGCGTTAATTTGTGGCCAGATGCGACCCCTCCATCTGAGGACGATATCAACGGCGTTGATGTCATCTTCTGGATTGTTGGTTCGGATTCAGCAGGCTCACCGGTCCTTGGTGGAGGGCCAACATCCGATGAACAAAATGCTCCTGTAGCACCAATTTATTCATCAGAAGATCGCTACAATTCGCAGTATTCCTTCATCTTCGAAGAAGCGAAATTTGTCGTGAACGAGGTCGATCTCTTGCCACGTGCACCTGAAGTTGGTGATACGATGACATTGACGATTGAAGTCCTGAATGATGGTTCCAAGGCTGGAGCGGCAACGCTCCGAATTCAATCCGTTGTTGAGGGCGGAATACCCATCACGGAGAAGATTGTCACAACCGATGACATTGCCGTTGAAGGTGAGTTGGATGTTGAGGTCGAATTGGAATCTTTTGTCGATACGACCACGGGTATGTACTACCTCATCTTCGATGATGTCACTGGTGAATTGTTGTACAATGGATCATTCAGCGGTGATCAGTTCAACGTCAATCTTGCAAGCGAGAGCGATGATTCTGGCATGCTGATGTTGGTGATTGTGATTCTAACTGGATTGATTCTCGTCATGGCCATCGTTGGTCTTGTACTCGTTCGTCGTAACAACACGGATATGGACGATTACATGTACGAAGATGAAGGCGAAGGAAAGGCGTATGCTTCCCTTCCTGGACAAGCAGATGCAGCACCCCCTGCCAACGTGAGTCCGGAAATGGCTGAGGCAATGAAGCAGTTCCCACAATGGTCACAAGCTGAAATTCAGGGTTACTTCGACCAAGGATGGGATGTCAACTCCCTACAAGACTGGCTTGACAACCAGTGAATGGACGTGACCACTTGAGTGTGGAGTTGTCTTGGGAGGACATTGTCTGGAACGATCCAGATGGTGGAAGCATTACCCTTCATGGTGTGCTTCCTACAACCGTTCATCCTCAAGCACTTCGACCTCGAGGAGAATGGCATGCGCTCGCCTTGTTGGAAGGTCCAGAAATCGAAGATGTTTGGCTTCTTGAAGAAGATTCAGAGAAAGAATCACCAGGAATTAATCTCGCATCAGCCATCCTCGGCGGCGGTCTCGATTCTGCAATGATCGACGATTTGACACAACTCGAAGAGATTCAAACAGGTCGATTCCCTGATCCTGAACCAAGACGGTTGCATCGTCTTGCTCTTCGTCATGAACGCCCCGTCTATTGCATTGAACCTACACTTGATGATCCTGATTGGGAAGAGCAGAGGACGCAGGAAGCGAAGGTCTCAACGCATTGGCGTAAACTTCTCTCGATGGTTCGGATTGGAAAGAAGTGGAAGAAAGCGGTGAAGGTACGTATTTTTGATGCCGTTCCTCCTCCAAAGAACGTACCAAGAGATATGGCGACTGCATCGGTCCTTACTGCAGCATGGTGGGATTTGACCGAATCAAGAATAACTCCTGCATTGTCCAACGCTCGTGATGAACGCTTCGCTCGACGATTACGAGGGGCGCTTGCAACAGAACGTACCAAACACGGAGATGATGTGAACATTCTTCTGCCGATGGTTCAAACATGGCGCCCAGCAATTCTTGCAATGCTCAACACACTTCCTGAACCAGAGGAGATTATTTCATCCACAGGGCCCTCGCATCAACAGGAGGAGCAAGAATGAGTGGCAACATCGACGTTACGGTGGAGAACCAACTCGTCCGCTTCGTTGCACCTGAACCCATTGACGGAGATGCAGTGGTCGAACATCTTGACGGCCAACGTGTCGGAAAGATGGTCATCAAGGCCCTGCGCAGACCACGTGCAACACTTGTTATCGATCCAGAAGGACGTATTACCGTCCATGGAACCCACCGAATCGAAGCAGCTCGCGATGCTGCAAAAGAACTTCTTCTTCGTCTTGGTAAGGCCGATACTGGGCTCAAAACCGAACTTGGGCCTATCATCGCCTCGTTTTTCTTTAACACGCCGATCAAGGTTCAATCCATCGTTGGCCAATTGGGTGCTGGAGAAGGTCGCTATGATGACCGACTCGATTGTGGAATCATCAAGGATGAACGACACGATCTTGTTCTTCACGTATGGGAAAACGGACGTTGTGTTGTAACCGAAGGACGTCATCCGAAAATGGTGGCAATGGCTGCGGTCTATTGGCAATCAAAATTCAAGGATCTTGGAATTGCGACGTTTTGAGGTGTTCGCATGGTCGATGCTCATCGCCTTTGGAAAGGACCGATTCTCGACAATCACTTCCATCTCAATCGGAAAGGTCGATTCTTGGATGCTGCCAAGGATTTCAAGAATGTTGGAGGAACCCATCTCGTCCTCGTTCATTGCCCAGACTTTGCATCCCCTCCTACATCACTTCAAGAGCATCGAGAAACCTATGCCGACACCATTGCTATGGCGGAAGAGGTGCGACGCACTCATGACCTCCACGTACGTGTTGTCCTCGGTCCCCATCCAGCAGCATTTGCGCATCAATTCATTGATTGGATGGATTCGGATGGAGACAAAGGTGTCGAGCGAGCCTGTGAAAACTATCGAGACAGCATCGATGCAGCCCTTGAATTTGTCAAGGAAGGTCAGGCTCATGCCATCGGTGAAGTTGGCCGCCCTCACTGGGAGGTTTCGAGTGAAGTTTGGGACTTATCGAACCAACTACTGGAAGAGACGATGTCCCTCGCAGCGAAAGAAGGCATTCCACTGCAACTCCACGTCGAAGGTGAACTGGAATCAACGTATCGGGATCTTTCTGAAATGGCTTCTCGAACGGGTCTTGCAACGCATCGCTTGATTCGTCATTATTCACCTCCGCAAATTGAAGAATCGGTTACGCGTGGATTAACGTCCAGCGTATTGGTTGGAAAAGGAGCGCTTGAACCCCTCTTAGCAACCTATGAGCAAAATCAAACTGGATTTATGCTTGAAACCGATTACATGGACGATCCACGTCGTCCTGGTGCAGTATTGGGTCCAAAGACGGTTCCCAAAAGAACGCAACAACTGATTGAGGCGGGGATGGACGAAGAAATTCTATGGAAATGTCATGTAGACATACCGAACGCATTGTATGGTGATGCAGAATAATCGGTTTTATTCTACATCATTCATCCATCACATTCATCAAATCCTTCGGTATCGATGGTCTATGGCAGGCAAAGAAAGGACCTTCGCTGTGGTGCTTCTAGCACTTCTTTTCATCAGTCTACTTCCATCACCTGCGATTGCACAAGGCGGTGCTCCAGGGGCCATTTCAATGGACTGTGGTGACGATCCAGAGGTAATAGTCAAACCGGGGCAATCGAGTGATGGAGTCGTCACCTGTACCGTCACCAACGATGGTTCCATCGTTGCTGAATCAGTTGAAATCACAAATGAGTTCGGTGGCGGTCCAATCATCACCATGACAATTTCTGAGGATTCGTTCACATTGGAACCAGGTGACTCGAAAGAATTCACTGCGACTTTTTCCGCAAGCGATCGGGCCGCAGTCGTTCAGCATGAATTCACGATTACAGCAACTGTGACTGCGTGGGGACCTATTCCTGTCGATGGCACAATCCTTTCCACTACAGCGAATCACACTGGAGATGTTGCGATTAAGCCATACGGAATGGTGACATTGGACATGCCGGACAAATCTTCTCGAAACATGGAAACAAGCCAAGAAATTTCAATCTCCTTCCAAGTTGAGAATGATGGAAACGATGTCGATACAATCGATATCCGTATTACTAATGCCAATGAGTTAACACAACTCGGATTTGTCATTCAAAGTGGTGAGTTCATCCAGGCAAAAGACGTCCAATCGGATGGTGTATCGGATCAACTCTCGTTCATCATTCGGGCTCCAAGTGAAGCTGCAACAGAAATTCGAAATCAAATCGTTATCGAAGCAACGAGTGGCATTGACGATTCAAAGGATGTAGTTGATTTTGACCTCATCGTTGCTGCTGAGGAGGATTCAGCGGGCTTAGGGGCAGGCCTTTCAGAAGTAAGCACAGACGATCTCGCAATTTATGGCGCTATTGGCGGAGGTATACTCCTCCTGATCTTCCTGCTTGTCATCATCGGTCGAGTTTCCAAGCGGTCTTCTCGAAGTAAGGTTGCAACAGCACCACCAAGCGAGCCACCAATTGAAATTGAGGATGAAGATGAACTCGATTTCGACCTTGATTTGGACGATCTTGACTTCGCTGAAGATGATCTTGACTCAATGCTGGATGATTTGTAGCGCTGTCCGCTGATTTTGAAACCTCCCGGAAGGCCCCTTTTTGCAAGAAATGAAGGGGAATACTCAAAGACGTGGTGTGCCCGGTAACACCTGCGAATTGAGGGATGCGGATGCTAGGTCTACAAGGAAAAACCGCCGTCGTGTTTGGAGTTGCAAGCGAAGATTCGATTGCATGGGCCATTTGTCAACAGTTAGCTGAAGCAGGAGCAGATCTCTTTCTCGGCTATCAGAAACGCTTCATGTCACGTGTTTTTCAGTTGAAAGACAAACTTCCAGCGATCAAAGGATTCTATCCTCTCGATGTTGCGAATGATGCGACCACGCGTGAATTTTTCGATGAATTTTCCAAAGAACATCCTGGGAGAAAGATCGACGTTCTTGTCCATGCGATTGGCTTCGCCCCACGTAGCTGTTTCGATCGTCCAATTCTCTTCGTTGAAGATGCTGACATCAATACGGCCATGACCATTTCAGCAAATTCACTCCAACGATGCCTCAAGTTTGCAATGCCATATCTGAGTGAAGGCTCATCGACCATCACGCTCACCTATGCTGCTTCAACACGCTTCGTTCCATCTTATGGCATCATGTCGATGGCAAAAGCGGCCCTTGAATGTTGGACGCGTGAACTTGCCTGCCATCTCGGACCTCATGGCCATCGTGTCAACAGCATTTCATCCGGCCCAATACGCACCATCGCCGCTTCAGGCATTCCAGGATTCGATCGTATTCTCGATCACGTCGAGGCCAATGCTCCATTACGACGTAACGTCAACCAATCCGACGTTGCAGGAGCGACATTGTGGCTTGCAAGCCCGCTCTCAGCAGGCGTAACTGGACAATGCATTCACGTCGATGCAGGCTATTCGATCACCATGGTGCCACAGAGCATCATGGATGTATGAGGTGAACATATGACCATCACAACCGATGACGGAAAACCATGCGAAGGACTTGAACAGGGTCCGTTTGAACCCATTGCAGTCATCGGTGTTGCTGCGATGATGCCCGATGCTAAGGATTTGGAAGCATTCTGGCAGAACATCATCGACTCGCATGTCAGCATCAAGCAAATCAAAGAAGGACGATGGCCGGGTCCCGTTGATCATTTCTGGGCAGAAGGCAAACCCGGTGATGTTGCTCAGGGCTACACCTATGCAAAGATTGGAGCATTTGTTGAGGATTATGAATTCGATTGGCGACGGTGGCGACAACCTCCTGGAACACTTCCTCAAATTGACCCTTGTCAACTATGGGCGGTCTCAGTATCAGCAGAAGCCATTGAACAAGCAGGATATGGCGAGGGTGGCAAAACCTTCCCGCGTGAACGTGCAGGCGTCGTATTTGCCAATGCTCTTGGCGGAGAAAATCGAAACATGTCCAACATTCGTGTATGGTCAAATCATACTGCAGAACTTGCGAAAGAACATGGAATGCCATCAGAATCGAGAGACGCTTTCATCGATGCAGTAAACGAACACGCTCCAAAGGTCGATGAAGATACAATGCCAGGAGAACTTGCAAACGTTGTTTCTGGACGTGTTGCAAACCTCTTGGATTTACAAGGTCCGAATCATGCAATGGATGCAGCATGTGCATCATCGATGGCAGCGGTCATGGATGCATGTCGTCTGCTTCAAACACGACAAGCCGATGTCATGCTTGCGGGCGCAACAGATCGAACGATGGATCCTGCAACGTATGCAAAATTTAGCGCAATCGGTGCTCTTTCTCCAACACATTCAACACCTTTCGATGCACGAGCAAATGGATTCGTCATGGGCGAAGGCGCCGGAGTCATGGTCCTCAAGCGACTAAGCGATGCCATCGCAGACGATGATACAATTCATGCCGTTATTCGCGGTATTGGTGGTTCAAGCGACGGTCGTGGAAAAGGCATCACTGCGCCAAGTCAACGTGGTCAAATTCAAGCCATTGCTCGGGCATACAATCAAGCCGGATACCCAGCATCTTCTGTTGAATTGGTTGAAGCACACGGAACGTCGACAAAGGTTGGTGATGCAACAGAACTGTCAACGTTAACTCGACTATGGACCGATGTTGCTTCAGGTGATCATGTTGCAGTCGGTTCAATCAAATCACAAATTGGTCACCTGAAGGCAGCTGCTGGTATTGCTGGAATCATCAAATCCGTCATGGCTTTGCACCACAGAACAATTCCTCCTTCTGCTGGTTTCGAAACCCCAAATCCAACCGTTGATTGGCAGAACATACCGTTCTTTGTCCCTACTTCAGCACTTGAATGGCCACAACCAGAGCATCATCCGCGTCGAGCAGGCGTCTCAGCATTCGGTTTTGGCGGTACGAACTTCCACGTCGCTCTGGAGGGTTACGAACCAAACTACCATCATGCAATGGCTGAGGATTGGCAACAGCGTTGGAATGCGTATTCCAAATCAAGTTCGGCTTTAGCATTGTCAATTCTCGATGCATCTGCAAATGCATCGCTTTCGCATGAACAATTGAAAGCCATTGAAGGTGGTGTTCTACTCCTATCTGGCCAATCGATGGATGCAGTTGCAGCTACGCTTGAATCAACAACGTTCAGTGGCCCATTGTTTGATGATGATCCAAGAGGTCTTCGATTGTCGATGGCACTTCAAACAGCAAGCGCTTCGTTTGATGCAAATCATCCGTGTCGAATGGCGCTTGTTGCAACTTCATGGGCTGAATTTGAGAAGCGAAAGGCGTTAGCACTCAAATCGATCTCAGATCAAGGTAAATGGGGCTTCTTGCAAGCACAAGGCGTTCTCTTAAGCGATCAACCCTCACTACCAGAAGGAGCGAAAGTCGCCCATATGTATCCTGGGCAGGGTTCACAATATGTTGGGATGACATTCGATCTTCACCAACGATTTACGCCTGTACAAAAGGTATGGGAAGCTTCCGACGCAACGATGGTTGAGGTGCTTGATGGAGAAACTCTCTCCTCCTTTGTTCTTCGAAGCGGCCTTGATGATGCGGAGCGAAAAGCGGCTGAGCATAAACTCAAGCAAACCGAGTACACACAACCTGCAATGTTGACGGCCGATCTTGCGATTGAACACGCTCTGAATGCGTACGGCCACCAACCAGACATGGTCGCAGGCCATTCGCTTGGCGAATATGCTGCACTGATGGCTTCTGGAATCTTGAACATGGACGGAGCACTTCGGGCAGCAGCTGCACGTGGAACTGAGATGGGTTCGGTTGAAATCGATGATAAAGGTCTCATGGCCAGTGTCACTGCACCCTATGAGGACGTTGAACGTATCCTTGATGCCGCAGATGGATATGTGATTGCAGCCAATAAGAACTCGCCCAAGATGACCGTTATCGCAGGAGCGACAGAGGCGGTCCAGAATGTCATGAAAACCTTCGAATCGGAAGGATTCAATTGTGTACCACTCGCAACCAGTCACGCATTCCACTCCAGTATTGTTGCACCAGCAAATGAACCATTGCGACGCTTCCTTTCTTCGCTTGAAATCAACTGGCCATCCATTCCAATTACGGCCAATGTGGATGGAACCTTCTATCCGAATGAAGGAGCGGATGCAAAAGAAGGCATTCTTTCGAAACTCGCTCTTCAAATGGCGTCCTCTGTTGAGTGGACGTCCCAAATTAACACGATGTATGAAGCAGGTGCACGTATTTTCGTTGAAGTCGGTCCAAAGCGAGCATTGACCATGTTTGCTTCACAAATCCTTGAGGAACAACCACATCTTGCAGTGATGACCAATCATCCGAAACAAGGAGGAATTGCTTCCTTCTTGACAGCGATTGGAGCATTAGCCCTTGCTGGGCGACCTCCGAAATCAATCGAAGGAACATCGAATGTGTTTAGCGAAGCATTCCGAGCTGGACCAATTGAAGCGTATCAAGAGATACGTATTCCACAACAGTCGAGCGAAGAGGAACTGCGAGTTCGCGCACGACCTCTACCAAATCATGGTGGTTCCAGTACGACAGCAAGTGTTGTACATACCGTAGCAGCACCTGCGCAAAAAGAGTCAACGGTTGCAGATTATGTTGGCGATCGCATTGCTCAACATTGTGGTTATCCAGCAATGTTCTGTCAAGGAATGGTCAATCTCCGTCTTGGATTGGGTCTCAGTGATCAAGCCATCCAAAGCATCGTTGCAACCATCCGTTCAGAAGCTCAAATCGATGCAGAAGTCGATGTCCAATCTGCAACCACTGCAGCGGATATTGAACGATGGGTGCAACAACCACCAATGGGCTGGACGCCTCGAGTCCATCTCGCAAAATCAACAACGTCAGGAACGGTCCAAGTTCAATCCACACACGATCCAATGATGCAACGAAAGGCAGATCCATACGTCGTTTCTGGAATCAGCCTCGGTCTTCCTGGAGGTGAGAAGGTCTTCGATCAGGATGTTTTCGAGCGTCTGGTTCGTGGTGAAACGTGCATCCAAGAGGTTTCGGACGAATACAAGCAACGTCTCCTCGACAAGAACATCACTCGCCTCATCAAAGGACGTGATGGTTCCGTCAACATGGAACAAGCGACATCATTTGGCGACATTCCTCAACTTGCTGGTGTGAAAGGGGCGTTTGATCTTGCTGAAGAATTTGGAATCGATCCGAAGATGATTTTGGCATGGGACATTACAACGCAACTTGCCATGGCCAGTGGCCTCCTCGCATTACGTGACGCTGGAATCCCATTGACGCCTGAGGAACAAACAGGAAAGGGTGGTCTTCGATTGATCCGTAACTGGCAGGTGCCAAGTGTTCATCGCGACCGAACAGGTATTGTCTTCGCATCTTGTTTCCCTGGATTGCAGATGGCAATGAAGCATGCAAAGACAGATGGTGATGATGGTGAAGGTAAGTTCGACCGTCGCTATTTGTTCCAAACGTTGACCATGAGTCATTCACAATTTGCTCAATTTACGGGTATTCGCGGTCCTACAACAACCATCAATCTTGCCTGTGCTTCAGCGACGGGCGCATTCCAAATTGCAGAGGATTGGTTGGCCGCAGACAGAGTTGACCGTGTTGTAATCCTCTCTGCCGACGATGTAACCGGTGATGACCTATGGGAATGGATTGGAAGCGGATTTGCTTCAACAGGCGCAGCATCGACGAGCAACATCGTTGAAGAGGCGGCCTTACCATTTGACAAGCGACGCAATGGCCTCGTCTTGGGTATGGGAGCGGCTTCGTTTGTTGTCGAACGAAAGAGTTCAGCAGATGAGCGAGGTGTGCAACCGATCGCTGAATTACTTGGAGCAAAAACAGCAAATTCTGCTTACCATGGAACGCGACTCGATGTTGAACACGTAGCGAAAACAGTTGATGATTTCATGGGAGAAATGGAGGGTCGCTGGAATCTCAATCGCCATTCAATTGCCAAGGATTTGGTGTTCTATTCGCATGAGACATACACACCTGCTCGTGGTGGAAGTGCTCAAAGTGAAGTCAAAGCATTGCGCCAGACGTTTGGCGAAAGTACGGATTCGATGGTTATTGCCAATACGAAAGGATTCACTGGCCACCCAATGGGCGTGGGCATTGAAGATGCGAGCATGTTCTATGGTCTGTTGACAAAACGAATTCCGCCGATTGCCAATCACAAAGTCGTTGATGAAGAACTTGGAAACCTCCATCTTTCGAAAGGGGGCGATTATCCGAATTTGAAGTACGGGCTACGGTTTGCTGCTGGATTTGGCTCGCAAATTGGTCTCTCATTCGTTCGAGCATGGCCGATTGAAGGGGAACGAATCAATGGGCAACGCCTCCTCACATGGTGTCGTAATCTAGCCGGTTCTCAGGATATACAATTGCGTATTCTCGATAACAAACTCGTTGCCTATGTGGATGGTGATGATAATCTACATGGAGGGATTCAAGGAGAGCCGTATGCAATCACTGCACCGTTTGAAGGTCTACTGAGCGAACCTGTTGAAGTTCAAAAGTCGCCTACAGAGAAACCTTCTCCAAGTCCAGAGCCAGAAGTTGTGGTCGAAACAGCACCTGCACCTGCTCCAACAAGCAGTCCAGCATCAGGTGATATGGTTCAAACCGTTATCGACGTCGTCGTCAAACACACTGGCTATCCGGCGGATTTCGTTGAATTGGATCAGGATCTTGAAGGTGAGTTGGGCATTGATACGGTCAAGCAAGCGGAGATCATGGTTGATATTCGTCAGCAGTTCAATCTCCCCGTGGATGAAACCTTCGTACTCTCAGAACATCCAACATTGAATCATATGATCGGTTATATCCAACGAATGCAAGGTGGAGAAGCGACCGTTGCAGCACCTGCTAAAATGGCTGAGCCAGAACCGCCTACTCCCGTCCCAGAAGTACCTCAAACCGTTGCGCCTGTTGCAGCAACACCCGTATCGGATGAAGCGATGACGCAGCAAGTTATCGATGTCGTCGTCAAGCACACTGGTTATCCTGCAGACTTCATTGAATTGGACCAGGATTTGGAAGGAGAATTGGGCATTGATACGGTCAAGCAAGCAGAAATCATGGTCGATATACGTCAATTGTTCAATCTCCCTGTCGATGAGGATTTCTTGCTTTCAGAGCATCCAACGTTGAACCATATGATCGCCTACATTGCTCGAATGACCGGTGGTGATGTCGTCGTAAGCACGTCTGCTGCCGCCGCTCCAGTAGCCTCTGAATCCGTTCAGGAACAAGCACCGCCTCAGGTGGAATCATTAGCACCGATGGCAACCGATGCTGGTATAGAGGCGTCCTTGGTTGAAGTCGTTGTCAAGCATACTGGCTATCCTGCTGATTTCATCGAAATGGACCAAGATTTGGAAGGTGAACTCGGTATTGATACGGTGAAGCAAGCTGAGATTATGGTCGATGTCCGTGAAATCTTCAATCTTCCAGTCGACGAGGATTTCCTGCTTTCAGACCATCCGACCCTCAACCACTTCGTGGCTTATATTCTGAAGATGAAAGGTGGGACGGTTGCGACCGAAGCAGCACCTGTTGTCGAAACTACGGTGCAACCAACGTCTGTTGAAACACCTTCAGTAGAACACGATGGTTGCCGACGTTGGCAGGTTGAGGTTGAGGAAGCGGAAACAGTCAAGGCATCACTTTCACTTGACGGAACGGTTGTTATCACCGATGATGGTTGGGGCATTGCCGAACAACTCTGCGCACGTCTTGAAGCAAGAGGGCTCTCAACGGTTCGAGTAGGATTTGAAGCAGGTATTCGCGATGTTTCAATTCAAACAGAACAAGGTCGAACAGTCCATCGAGGAGATCCCGGAAATGCTGAACATATCGAATCGATTACAACATCGCTTTCAACGATGAACGTTGTCGGTCTAATCCACCTTGCTCCGATGAAACTCGCATCTGTAGCATGGTCGGAGGATACACTTCCTTCTGCTCAAGTATCACTTGCAGCCCATGGCTGGTTCGGTCTTCTGAAAGGAATGGATGCACATCTTGGAGAATTGAATCAAGGTCTCGTTGCGAGCGTAACGGCGATGGATGGACGACATGGAAACATTGGCGAGCGTTTCAATGCCATTCAATGTGCAGCATCGGGTGTGACCAAATCCTATGCCTTTGAACGTCAAAACTTGCGAACTCGAGCACTTGATGTTCATCCTGAACTCATCTTCGATGCCGCAACCGCCGCAGAACACATTGAAGTGGAATTGTTTGAACATGCTGGTGAGGTCGAGATTGGCCTCGATCGAGATGGACGTCGATGGCTTCTTGTCGCTTTTGCTGAGGATGTTGTAGGTGAACTTGAACCACTCCAATCCGATGATGTATGGCTTGTCTCAGGAGGCGGTTCTGGTGTAACTGCAGCATGCATTGTCGGTGTTGCTGAAGCGAGTAAAGATGCGGATGCAACCTTCCATCTTCTTGGACGCTCAGTCTTGATTGAACAAACTTCAGAATGGTTGGATTGGAGCGAAGAAGATCTGATGAAGGAGAAGATGGCATTACGCGAACGATTGACGGAAGCATCATCCGATGGTAAAGTCACCATGGTCGAGTGGAACAAAGCTTGGCAGAAGTTTACCCGTAGTCGAGATGTATACCAAACACTCTCAAACATCGAATCAACGGGTAATCGAGCGTTCTACCATTCCATCGATGTGACGGATGCCGAAGCGCTTTCAACGCTCGGAGCATCACTCGCAAACCCGATCACTGGTGTCGTTCACGGAGCAGGCTTGGAAGATTCCAAACTCGTTGGCGATAAGGCATGGGAAACCTTTGACAAGGTCGTTCGTGTGAAAATTGATGGCTGGTCCTCGTTGATGAAGGCGGTTGAAGCATCGAAAGGTACCTTACGATTTGCTTCAGCATTTACCTCCGTAGCTGGACGGTTTGGTAATGGTGGTCAAACTGATTATGCTGCAGCGAACTCGATTCTTGATGCTGAGATGGCTCGACAAACAGCGAAAGGAGCATGCAGAGCCGTTGCCATTGGATGGACGGGTTGGCGTGATGTCGGTATGGCTACACGAGGTAGCATCGAAGCGGTCTTTGAAGCGGCAGGAATTGAAACGCTGCCTGTTGATGTAGGTGTCCAGATCTTCGTCGATGAAGCACTTCGTGGCGGTAAGCGTCGAGTTATTGCTTGTGGATCGCTTGGCTTGATGGATCGTTTCGATTCATTTAGAGAAGCACCGTTGATGCTACCTGGAGAAATGGCTGCAGTTATGGCAGACCCTACTCGATTTCCATTCATTGACAAAGTGCTCGCCTTCGAGGAACATCAAATGGTCATGACACAGAGCACACTCTCGGTTGCAGACCATCCGTTCCTGAGCGATCATGCGATTGAAGGCGTTCCATATCACCCAGGCGTAATGGCATTGGAGATGTTTGCAGAAAATGCGTTGTTGCTTTGTCCTGATGCATGCCTTGCAGGTTTCGAAGGTGTGACCTTCGGCCTGCCTGTCAAGGTCATGAAAGGAAGCATGCGTGTACGTGTTGAAGCAAAGATTGCTCGTACGCAAGGCGACTTAACGTGGGTTGAATGCCGACTCGTGTCGGATTTAACAAACTCAGAAGGCGTTGTCTTCGGTGAGCGTGAACATCACCAAGCAACGGTTCGTCTTGTCAAGAAATCCGATGACCTCAGTACGTTCTTGCAATCCGAAATAGGTAAACTTCCATCCATTGGAACGCCGCCTGCGGGTCGTCTTGAACATCATCCATCCTTCATCTATCTTCGCTACTTCCACGGTCCGCGTTTCCAATCACATGG
>CEUM01137265.1_pt1 | contig 29505 bp, 25 predicted proteins | sample 356421 | NCBI WGS metagenome assembly CEUM01 (sample SAMEA2622716, study PRJEB7988) | marine metagenome | biome: marine biome (ENVO:00000447); feature: surface water layer (ENVO:00002042); material: "saline water (ENVO:00002010), including plankton (ENVO:xxxxxxxx)" | depth 5 m
AACCGCTCTGAATATTTAAGAAAGAACAAGCCGCTTGGAGTTGCTGTCGGGCTTCCCCGTGCGGCGAAGAGGAGTTCTATGGGAAACACCCTTCACCGTCAAGCGCTTTTTTGAAAAAAAGTTACTTTGTTTTCGTCTTTTCAAATTTTACAATTAAAAACAGATGGTTAGACCATAGCCTTTTTTAGGACCCTATTTCAACCCCAAACGTCATACTTATTGTATGTAATATATAAACCTCATCAGTATACAATAGGCAGGATAGCACTAAGCCACAAGGTGAGCAGACACGCCCCAACGAGGTTGAGCACCAATCCGAGTCCGACCATAACACGTAATGAAGCACCGCGCATTTCTCCAAAGGCCAAGGCATTAGTCGGTGTGGCAATGGGTGTCATGAAGGCACAGGTCGAAGCAACGCTGACCCCTATCATAATATATAGAGGATCCATTCCGTGCCCGGTCGCAGCGTAGAAGGCTATGGCAAAGAACGCTGCTACCACTGCTGTGTTCGACAGTATCTCTGTCAAAAAGACTACGCTGAGTATGGTCAAAAAGAACAGAAGCAACTCCGACATGTCCCCCTGCAGCATCCTGCCGACCACGACCATGGCCTTTTCATCAAGCCCGAGCCAATGAACGATGGCAAACAGTGCCGCGAGGACAAGAATAAACATGAGACCGCGTCGAGGGATGCCGTTCAACATATCACGGACTTTTAGCAACGGCCCTGCTGCATGCCCATCATCTGGTGCAGACCTGACAAATGCCAGATAGAGAAACACCGCTGTAAAGATGAGACAAACGACCGGAGACACAGCGGCAAACTCAGTCGAAGCCTCCCTGAGAAAGGCTTCGCCAATCCAGAACCCCATGTACAACCAGAACAAGGACGCACCATAGCGCTGTCTCTTGGTTGTCCGACACTCCCCCGCAAGACATGCCAGTTCGATATCCACCCCGCGGACACTGGCCGGTAACCCCAACAGGGCAACAACTGCCCAGGCCGCAATGACAAATAGAACTGAAAGCGGAATGGACCACAGGAACCAGTTGAAAAAGGTGACACTATCGCGTCCGGGGACTTCAAACATATCAAGAGCACCGAACAGTATGGCATTTGCCGGAGAGCCTATCATGGACCCCATACCACCGATGGCCGCGCCGTAGATGGCAGCGCACATCAGCGGCGTTGTCATGCCGGAAACGCCCTGTTTGGAATATTCCCGGTCAAGCTTCTGAAGTACGGGCAGCAATGTAAGTACTGCGATTGTATTCGGTATGAAGGAAGAGAGCATAGCGGTGGCGCATATTATATAGAATACCAACCGCCCACTGCCGCCACGGCTCTTGTGCAAAACCCAGGTAACGAAACTGCTCGTCAACCGGGTTGCAGCCATCAATTGATACACCAGATAACCTCCCCCAAAGAGGAGTATCAGCGGTAGCCGATGCCAAATATATGTGCTCATATCACCAAAAGCGTCCACAGCGTGTCCTTGTTATGCGAAACGATTAACCATTTTTACATGGATTCATTTACGCGACAATGTCAACGAAATCCCGGCTGTGAAACCAGTGGTTTGACAACAATCCGGCAAACGTCCCACCAAGACACTTTCAATATCAAGTGAATACATTACAGCGGGTTATACCATTTTAACTAGAAGCACTGTTCGCCGCTTCCAATGTCACCCATTATCCAGTATAGCTTGAGGTCGTTTTTCAAACTCCACATTTTCGAGGTTTTTTCGTGGCCGAATTCGTCCATTTACATGTTCATACGGAATACAGCCTGCTCGACGGTGCAATCCGAATCAAAGACCTGCTTTCACAGGCCAAGGATTTCGGCATGCCTGCCGTGGCCATCACAGACCACGGATCCATGTACGGCGCCGTTACGTTTTATATGGCTGCTCAGGAAATGGGCATCAAGCCGATCATCGGTTGTGAGGTATATGTCGCAGCCGGTGACATTGACGATGAAAAGGCTCACGAAAAGAAAGAAAAGGGTGGCGGTTACCACCTTGTCCTCCTTGCCAAGAATCAGCTCGGCTACAAGAATCTGATCAAACTCGTTTCGACCGGCTATCTGGAGGGGTTCTACTATAAACCCCGTGTATCCAAATATCTGCTCAACAAGTATTCCGAAGGGTTGGTCGCTCTCTCCGCCTGTCTTGCAGGTGAGGTGCCACGCAAACTGATGAACGAAGGACTGGACGCCGGCGTGGAAATGGCCCGTGAATACGAGTCCATCTTTCCCGGCAACTTCTACCTCGAATTGCAGGATAACGGCATTGGCGACCAGACTCGGTTGAACGATTTGCTCATCAAGTGCGCCGAGAAGACCAACCTGCCTCTGGTGGCGACCAATGACTGCCACTACCTGACCGCCGAAGATTATGAAGCGCACGACACCCTGCTCTGTATCCAGACCCAGACCACGGTGGATGCGGAAAAGCGCTTCAGGATGGATACCAAGGAGCTGTATTTCAAGACCCCCGAGGAGATGGAACAGGCCTTTGCCCATGTCCCGGAAGCCATAGCCAACACACAGAAAATTGCAGAGATGTGCAATGTGGAGATTGAGCTGGGCAACTATTATTTCCCCCACTACGAGCTCTCCGAAGGCGTATCGAACCTTGATGAAGAATTCATCAAGCTCTGCAAGGAAGGTCTCCAGAAGCGTCTGGACATACTCAAGTACGATATTGATGAGGATGTTTACTGGAAGCGGCTCGATTACGAACTCGGCATCATCATCGAGATGGGCTTCCCGGCCTACTTTCTCATCGTTCAGGACTTCATCAACTGGGCCAAGGACAACCGCATTCCGGTCGGGCCGGGGCGTGGTTCGGCAGCGGGCTCCATTGTTGCGTGGGCGCTGAAGATCACCAACATCGACCCCCTCCCCTACGACCTGCTGTTTGAACGATTCCTGAACGTCGAACGTGTCTCCATGCCGGATATCGACGTCGACTTCTGCGAACGCCGCCGTCTGGAAGTCGTCAAGTATTGTGCCGAGAAGTACGGTCACGACCGTGTGGCGCAGATCACGACCTTCGGAACCATGAAGACCAAAGCGGTTATCAAGGATGTCGGGCGTGCCCTTGGTCTATCCTTTGGCGAAACCGACCGCATCGCCAAACTGGTGCCGGACGACCCGGGCGTCATGGCCAAGCTGCTGGGTGTGGAAAAGGCGAAGATCAACGTACCCAACGCCGTCAAAGGCGTAGTCGAACTGGGCGACATGGTTGCCACCGACCCCAGGGTCGAAAAGCTCATAGATATTTCAACCCGTCTGGAAGGACTCTGCCGCCACGCGTCAACACACGCGGCGGGTGTTGTCATTTCCGACAAGCCCATGACCGAATATCTTCCTCTCTACAAAGGGAAGAAGGGTGAAATCGTAACCCAGTTCGACATGAAAAAGGTCGAAAAAGCCGGACTGATCAAGTTCGACTTCCTGGGTCTGCGGACCATGACGGTCATCGAGGACTGCATCGACATCATTCGTGAGCAGGGCAAGGATGCTCCGGACCTCGACACACTCCCGCTGGATGATCAGGCGACATACAGTGTTTTCGCACGAGGCGACACCGATGGCGTATTCCAGGTTGAGTCGTCGGGAATGCGCAAGTATCTGCGGATGTTGCGTCCTGACTGCTTTGAAGACATCGTCGCCATGCTCGCCCTGTACCGTCCCGGCCCGCTGGGCATGATCGGCTCGCATGGCGTCAGCATGGTTGATGAATTCATCATGCGCAAACACGGTGAGATCGAAGTCACGTATCCGCATGAGTCCCTGACGGATACCCTCAAGCCCACCTACGGCGTCATGGTCTACCAGGAGCAGGTCATGGCCACGGCAATGACCATCGCCAACTACTCGCTTGGTGAAGGTGACTTGCTGCGTCGTGCGATGGGTAAGAAGATCGCCGAGGAGATGGCGAAGCAGCGCTCCCGCTTCCTCGAAGGCGCACGGGAAAACAAGATTCCCGACAAGACCGCCAATGAAATTTTCGACACCATGGAAAAGTTCGCAGCCTACGGCTTCAACAAGTCGCACTCGGCTGCGTACGCGCTCATTTCGTACCACACGGCGTACCTCAAGGCGCATTTCCCTGTGGAGTTTATGGCTGCTCTCATGTCCACGGAAATGAACAACACGGACAAGATCATCATGTACGTGAACGCCTGCCGGGATATGGACATCAAGGTCAAGCAGCCGGACATCAACGCGGGTATGGCCCGGTTCTCCGTGCTCGAAGGGGATATCCTCTTTGCCATGGCTGCCATCAAGAACGTGGGTGAGGAAGCGATCAACGAGATCGTGGCCGAACGCAACGAGAATGGTCCCTTCAAGGATATCTTCGAGTTCTGCGAGCGCGTGAACCTTCGTCGTGTCACCAAGCGTGTCATGGAATCTCTGATCAAGGCAGGAGCACTGGATTGCTTCAACTGCTCACGTGCCGCGCTCCTTGAAGATCTGGAGAAGGCGGTTGCCTACGGCCAGAAAAAGGCCAAGGAAAAGGATTCCGGCATGATCAACATGCTGGGAATGCTTGGCGGTCAGGATGAAAAGATCGAGGCCATGTCTCCTACCTGTTCATCCTGTGAAGAATTTGATGATCGTGAAAAGCTCAAAATGGAGAAAGAGGTCCTCGGCTTCTTTCTGTCCGGCCACCCGTTGCTGGCCTACCGCCACGAATTGATCCGCCTGCGAACCTCCACTCTGGAGGAATGCAAGACGATCCCCAATGGCAGCGAGGTCCGTGTGGCTGTCATCATCCCGGACTACAAGCAGATTCTCACCCGCAAGGGCGATCCCATGGCCTTCTGCATGGGCGAAGACCTGCTGGCGTCCGGTGAGATCACCATGCTTCCCAATGTGTGGGAAGAGGCCAAGGAAAAAGTCGATGCCGACCGTCCGCTCTTCATTCAGGGCAAGATCGACCTGCGCGAAGAACCGGGACAGGAAGACGCACCCAAAACAGCCAAGATACTGGCTGAAAAGGTCCTGTTTCTGGCTGATGCCGTACAGGGCTCGGACCAGCCGGTTTCCCTGTGGGTTGGCGAAAAAAAATGCAACGAGGAACACCTGGGCGCGCTGCAGGGTCTCATCCGAAAGTATCCAGGCAGCACCGCGGTCAATCTCGGGGTTATCACTCCTGAATCCGTTGTAACCCTCAAGCTGGGCAACGGCTGGCAGGTCTACCCGGGCCGTGATTTCTGGAAAGACGTGGAGAAGTGGCAAAACGGTGATGCCATTCGATTCCAGGCGGAGAATGAGTAATCCGCATTTCATGAGCATCTAGCTACCATATCAGCATTATTGTTCTGTACGCCCCTGTCTCACAGCCGTCCCAAACGGAGTGACTGACAGGGGCTTTTTTTATCTTTTCAAGAGATAATAGTGGTTACTAAGTCGACACTTTGTCGGGTTTATTTACACATTTTGCATTACCCTCAATTACTAACCAATCTAAAAACCTGACTTTTCCACTATGGTTTATTTTATGCATGCGAATAATACACACAGGAGGACATCATGAAGAACATATTCGCCCTTTTTATATTGCTCCCCATGCTGCTGATTGCCGCCCCTAAGGACGCAGAAGCATTGATATATCCCGACCCGACCACTTCGGCTTTGCTGTATGGAGACTTCTACTCCTACTCCTTGCCGGTTCTCGCCTATTTATATGATAGGGATGTCGACTCGGTCGGCACCGGTCCCACAAACCCGTACTACGTTGCTTCCGGCCCCGGTCAGATCAAGGATGGCGTAGTTATCGCCACAGGCTCGACAGGAAAGCCGGTCAACGAAAACTTCGCCGGAATGGATGATGCCTACCCGACTCCCAACAGCTCGGGTACTTCGGAATTTTCCACCGGCACGACGACTGATCCCGACCCGGCCCTGCCTTATGACAGAGAAGACACCTGGGACACCACCATCAGTGCACTCACCAACTATCTTGATGGCGGCATGCCGTTTTTCTACTTCAACAACAATCAGGAAAATTCCGGCGATTCCCTGAACCAGAACCTGTGGGTATGGGGACAGATCGAACTCTGGAGTTCGGCCGCAACGGCCGATCCCATTTACTTTGAGCTGGTCAGCCACCTCGGTGGCGGAGCTGGAGAGTTTGCCGGAGAGTTCGGTGGCGATCCTTACACCTACCTGGCTCACGCATACAGTGACGCCAACTGGGACCCCACCCAGTTTGACGATTACATCCTTTCAGGCGGCGATGTCTGTCTGGACGGCAATGATGCTCCTGTGAGCTGTGACTCCGAAGACGTTGCCTTCGGCCCGGAACCGCACAACCTCGGTGCCGATCAGGCAGCTTACGCAGTCATGTCTCCTGAACTGAATGACTTCCTGAGCGAATGGTCCGATCAGAGCATGTACGACATGATGTCCATTGACATCCGTATGCATTCCCTCAACAGCGGATACGAACAGGCATTCATCCTGTCCGACACCGTCCTGGAACCTCGCACCGTCGTCCCCGAGCCGACAACCTGGATGCTCATGGGAATCGGTCTCCTGGGACTGTTCTTCATCCGTAGAATGCGCCAAGCGTAGGCACAACAACAATCGATGTCCGAAGCCCCGCCCCGGCGGGGCTTTTTGCTTGTTGACAAAGCGCGCCCCTCACCTCACCATGCCGCATGCACGATTCACTGAAGGAACTGAATGAACGACACTGGCGGTTTGTGGAAGAGCGAAACTGGCAGAAACACCAGACTCCCAAAAACCTCGTCATGGCCCTGACCGGCGAAGTCGGCGAGCTGAACGAGCTGTTCCAATGGCTGACAGTCGAAGAAAGCCGTAATGTTCAGGGAGAGCAAAAGGAAGCGGTGGCTGAAGAGTTGGCCGACATCCTCATCTACCTCGTCAGACTGTCGGACGAACTGGGAATCGATCTGGTTGCGGCCGCTCACGAAAAATGCGAGAGAAACGACCGCAAGTACCCGAAAGAAGCGTTCCAGGGCAATGACAAACGCCCTCACGAATATAAAAATTCCAAGAAGTAGGTAACAACCATGCCCGGCAAATGGAAACTGACCATTACCCAGGACTTTTCCGCTTCGCATCAACTGCGCAACTATGGCGGCAAATGCGAAAACATGCACGGCCACAACTTCGGTGTCGAAGTGGTGGTTGAAGGCGACAAGTTGGACGAGAAAGTCCAGTATCTCGTCGACTTCAAGGAGATCAAGCGCCGCACCAAAGAGGTGCTTGAAAAGCTCGACCACAAGCACCTCAATGAGGTGGAGTGTTTCACCGAGGTCAACCCCTCCTCCGAGAACATCGCCATGTTCATCTATCAGGAACTGAAAGGGAACATGCCGGAGAACGTCCGCCTCTCCGAGGTCTCGGTCTCTGAAAAGGATTCCTCCAAAGCTACCTACTGGGAAGAGTAACCCATGGCCGACCCAAAGAAAGAAAAGCGCGGAGAGATCAACGGCATGTCTTTTGGCCGGATCATGACCTCCCTGCTCATTCCCAAAGACTCCCGTTCCAATCCGAAACGGATAATCAGCGGCATCGCATTTCTGGCGTTCATCTGCTTTTTCCTCCTCTCTGCCCTGGGGCGCGGTTGTCAGCGCGAGACTGAAGTCCAGCAGCCGGAACAACGGATCAGCCAGTCCACCATTCAAACCGATTCCATTCGCTCATGAAACTTGTCATCCAGCGTGTTTCCGAAGCAACTGTTGCTGTGGAAGGAGAAACGGTAGGCCAGATCGGCACCGGTTTCATGGTGCTCGTGGGGTTCGGCCAGGAAGACACCATGGAGATGGCCGGCTCACCCGTGTGGAAGAAGCTGATCGACAAGCTCATGAATCTGCGCGTCTTTCCCGATGAACAGGACAAGCTCAACCGCTCCCTTACCGATATCGGCGGCGATATCATGCTCGTGTCCCAGTTCACTCTGTACGCAGACTGTCGGAAGGGGCGCCGCCCCTCATTCACGGGAGCGTGCCCACCGGAACCGGCAGAGGCGCTCTTTGACCGGTTTGTTGAGGATACTCGCAGCGTGGCGCCAGCCAATGTCGCCACCGGCAGCTTCGGAGCCATGATGGATATCAGCTTCACCAACTGGGGACCGATCACCATCATCCTCGATTCCAACGACTTCTGATACAGGCTGATAGATCTGTTGCGGTCATTCTGGCGAAAGCGACACGCTTTTCCTGACACTCTATGGACAAAATCACTGGTGATGGATACATAGGGCCAATGCAAAAATCCACGGCTTGGCCCAAATTCAACAAAGCACAACCACGTATTCTTCTGCTGACCAGTCAGTATTTTCTGATTGGTGAGTTGCAGGCCGCTTGTGAGCGACTCGGCATCGAACATCTTCTCATGGATTTCGACACCAAAGAGATGGACCTCGACACGTTTGTCTCGAAGATGATCAGTACGTTGTCATCGTTCAAGCCTGACTTTGTATTGACGGTCAACCACCTCGGCGTCGACAGGGAAGGCTTTCTGCCCACCCTGCTCAACAAGTATGACGTTCCGCTGGCTTCCTGGTTCGTGGACAACCCGCATCTCATCCTCGGCGCCTACAACAACCTGCACGAAGCCAAGACCGCTCTGTTCACCTGGGACGCAGACAACATGGAATCGCTCAGGAAGATGGGCTTTGACAATGTTTTTCACCTGCCGCTGGGAGCTGATCCCACCCGACTCGTCCCCAATCGCCCTGAGCCTGTGGAAGAATGGCGGGCACCCATTTCCTTTGTGGGCAACTCCATGCTCACCAAGACCATCAAACGCATCGAGGCGGCGCAGCCCTCACAACGGCTCATCGAGTCGGGCATGATCGTGGCCCGGGCTTTCGGGCAATCAGACGAACCCAATGCCGGACGCTTTCTCAAACGAAATTTTCCCGAACTGCGCGATGATTACGAAGCACTGGCGCACCCGGTACGGCAACAGGCCTTCGACACATTCATCACCTGGCAGTCAACGCTCATGTACCGACTGGACTGCATTCTTCGCATCCTCGACTACTCCCCGCTGATCGTGGGTGATCCGGGCTGGAAGGAACTGCTTCGTGGACGGGATGGCTGGCGATACCACAGTGAACTTTCCTACTATCAGGACCTGCCGGACTTCTACCCGCTCAGCGACATCAACTTCAACTGCACCAGTCAACAGATGAAGGGGGCAGTCAACCAGCGCGTATTTGACGTTCCGTGTTGCGGCGCGTTCCTGCTGACCGATTATCGGCGGCAATTGGAAGACCTGTTCGAGCCAGGCCGTGAAATCATCTACTATAATGAACCGGATGAGATTCCGGGCCTTATCGAGATATACAAGGATGCCCCCGAGAAGAGAAAGCGTATCGCAGACGCTGCTCGCAAGCGCATTCTGGCCGAACATACCTATGACCACCGCATGCTCTCCCTTGTCGATTGCATGCGAAAGACATTTGCCTAGGACATTCCCGTGAGTGGAAAACCGATTCTGATCCTGCAAATGCAGCGCATGGGCGATCTGATTCTCTCCTATCCGTTGATGATCTGGCTGGCGAGGCGCTACCCCGGGCAACGTATTTTCGTGGCAGCGGAAGAGTCATTCTACAAGCCGCTCATGAAGCTCTCGCCACAGGTGAGCTATGTGCCGTGGGCTGGCAGTCATGTACTCAAGGAACACGAGTACGAACTGGTCATCAATCTTTCCATTCAGGAAAAGGCCGCACGACTGGCCCATGATGTCAGGGCGGAGACCAAATACGGCCCTATCCAGTCCCCCTCCGGCGTGCGTACCGTACAGGGCGACTGGCAACTGTATCGCACGTCGCTGGTTCGCAACAACCTGTACAATCGATACCACTGGGCAGAACTGAACGCGCTGGATGTCATTCCTTATAAGGACATCGCTGAAACCAAATTTGATGTGCCACGGACTCTCCCCGCCGAATCCAACAAGGTCGGGGTTTTTATCGGTGCAAGTGAAGAAGCCAAGCGCCCGTCTGCCGAGTGGTCTGCGTCCTTTGTTACGGAACTGCTCAAACGTGGTTTGCGCCCGGTGCTCTTTGGCGGCCCTGCAGAAGTGGAACTGGGCAAGCAAGTAGAACAGGCTGCCGGGATACCGCTACTCAACCTGTGTGGTCGCTTCGGACTCGATGAATTCAGTGCGATCGGCCAGACACTGGCCCTGTTCATCACGCCGGATACCGGCCCCATGCATCTGGCGGCATGGACCGGCCTCAAATGTCTCAATCTCTCCATGGGCAATGTCAGCCCGTGGGAGACAGGCCCTTACACGCCGGGACATTTCGTATTGCGCTCAAACATCTGGTGCGCCAAGGGGTGCTGGCAGTGCACCCGCTCTCGACTCTATTGCCATGATTCTTTCAATCCCAAACGTATTGCCGCACTGGTCAAACGAATCACTGCGGGCGACTCGGTCGACAAGCTTTCCAAGTTGCAACTCCCCGACCTTGATCTGTCCCTGTCTTCCAAGCAGGATGGATTGTATCATCTGCAACGACTGGGTGATACCGGCTCAGACCCTGAACAGCGACTCTCCCGCTTCTGGCAATCATTCTTTGGGCACCGATTCGGACTGTGGTCTCTGGACAAACCTCACAAGGCATGGGAATCCGTGGCGTCAACGACGGAAGAGAGCGCTGCATCCATCCTCACTCACATCCCTGAAATTACGCGCCAATTCACCCACGGATTGAAGACTGGCTATCTGCACGACGATACGTTCTGGTCATCCAGTCCGGCCGAGGTGCATCCTTTTACCGGATATATCCACATGATGCTCGAAAACGACAATTACGAGCCACATGCGTGGAAGACTGCCATGACCCATCTTGAAGCACTCATTTCCTGCTGCCGCTGATTCTTTTTTCCGCATACTGGCGGTTTCTTCCTACCTGAAAAACAGCTAACACGCTGAAATACAGCACTTTCAACTTTGGCACGCCTTTTGATGAATACAAGGCCGAAGGAGTTGAACATGCAAAATATTCCCGGCATCGCCTTGGAAAAGGCCACAGAACAGATGAAGACCCTGACGTATTCCAACGTCAAGACCACTACGCAGCACCAATTGTTTGCGGATCTGTTCAATCAGCATTCCAATAGAATTGAAGACGAGCTTGCACTCAAGCCTGTTGCCACCAAGGAGCAGGTGCTTGAGGCTGCACCCGTTGTCAGCGAAGAAAAGCATCAACCCACCTCCGTCGCCAATGAGGAAGCCCCGGTTCAACAGGCTCCCGAAAAGCCAGCGACCGAGGGACGTGACCGCGACAAGCGCATGACTCAGGAAGACCTGAATGCCGTTCGTGACGACCTCAAGCAATACGGAATGACTGAAGAGGACATCGCCGAGATCGAAGAAGAGGTCAACAGCGAAGACGGCATGACCTGGGGACAGTTTGTTTCGACCATCGCCCACAAGATGAACGAGATGCGCAAGGTATCCCTTTCTGACGAGCAAAAGGACCAACTCCATACATTTTTCGCCAAGTTCGGCTTCACCGAAAAGGAATCCACCAAGCTGATCAAGCAGCTTGAGAACGGACACCAGGACAAGGTGATGGCCGCCCTTCAGCAGAAGATCGACCAGATGCCCGAGCAACAGCAATTGCTGTTCAGCAAGGAGCAGATCGAAGCGTTTTCCGCTGCCATGAACTTCTCCAAGGAGTTCACTTCCAAGATCAAGGAAGCTTTTGGCAAGAACATGATGGCCAAGGATATGAAGGAAGCCTTTACCATGATCCGTCAGGAAATGGCGAACATGGACAAGAAGGATCAGGAACTGGTCCGGGCAGTTGGCAAGACCTCCCTTCAGGCCATGGGCAACACGGCTAAGGATTCCACCGCAGCCAAGGACCTCGGCGAAGCCGTAGACCTGAAGCCGCGTGTGGGCGAAGACCAGCCCCGCCCCGACGTCAAGCAGGAGTTCCGTGAAGCGGCCGACAATCGCAAGGACGTCTTGCCCGATGCCAACGCCCGCAAGAGCAGCCAGAAGGTGATGCCCGAGCAGGCGCAGCAGGACATGACCGACCAGAACATGGATAACGACTCCAACAGCACCTGGAACAATTTCTTCGGCAAGCTGCAGGATGACGGCAGTGGTCAGAAGGGCGCACCCCAAATCAAGGCAACCACGGAAACCATCGAATCACTCCTGAAGACCGGTCTTGCCGAGGCGCAAGCCGCAGACAAGGCTCGGGCATGGGAAAAGATTTCCGCCCCCAAGGTCATGCGTCAGGTGGAAAATGCCTTCATCCAGACGATGAATAACGGTGCAAAGCAACTCACTCTGCAACTCACCCCTGAAGCGTTGGGCAAGCTGTCCGTCATGCTGCAGGTCAATGGCAAGGAAGTGAGCGCCACCATCCGGGCAGAGAGTGCAGACGCTGCCAAGGTTATCGCAGAAAACATCGATATCATTAAGAGTTCCCTTGAAAGCCAGGGGCTGAAGGTTGACAAGCTGGACGTCCAGACCGGTCTCTCAGGCTCCAATGACTACAACAATTGGGCAGGTCAGGATCAACATAACCTGGCCCGAGAACGGGAAGCCATGATGGCCATGCGCAACCATATGCGACAAATGCGCGAGGAAAGCGGCGTTCTGGCCCAGGACATGCAAAACGTACGTGAACAGGTAATTAATTCCGACCAACGACTGTACGTCGTCGCGTAGCGAGGTTCATCATGTCTTATATCGATAATTCCGGAGTCATTCTTGGAGCGCAGGAAGAGCGTCTGGCTGCTTCCAACACGCCCGAAAACAAGACCAGCATGGATCAGGACGACTTCCTGACCATTCTCGTGGCTCAGCTCACGCATCAGGATCCGCTCAGCCCGATGCAGGATACGGACATGACATCTCAGTTGGCCGAATTCTCCAGCCTGGAGCAGCTCACCAACATCAATGAAGGCATTACCGGCCTCAATGACAACATGACCCAGAACGACATGCTCTCCGCAGTCAGCTTTATCGGCAAGGAAATCAAGGCCGAGGGCTACCGGGTCTCTATCGATGACGGCGATGTGTCTTCCATCTACTACGGATTCGGTGAACCGGTCTCTTCCATCATGATGAACATCTATGATTCCGAAGGCGCCATCATCCGCACCGTGGAGCTGGGCAGCAAGAAGGCTGGCTCCTACCAGTATGAGTGGGACGGCAAGAACGAAAAGGGCGAGGTCATGCCTGACGGTTCATACGGCATCGGTATGCTGGGTGAAGACGCTGAAGGCAAGCCGGTCATGGTCCAAACAGAAATTTCCGGGAAGGTCGATGCAGTGGTCAACGAGGGCGGTACACAGTACCTGCGCCTCAAGGACGGCCGCTTCGTGAGCTTCCTCAACGTCAAGGAAATCGTCGATCCAGGCAGTGAACAGGTCACCACTCCAGACGATTCGACGGAAGAAACCGTACAGTAATGTAATCACTCCGGGCATTGTGGCCCGGGACTCTTGGAGAAGAGATTTAGGAGGTTATCATGGGTTTGACAGCATCATTATACTCGGGAATCAGCGGCTTGACGACGCACTCCCAGCGGATGACCGTCATCGGCAACAACCTTGCCAACGTCAACACCACTGGATTCAAGGGCACTCGGATGTACTTCGAGGACCTTCTGAGCCAGGATTTTTCCACCGTCAACGGTGTCGGCCAGGTAGGACGAGGCGTCAGAGTCTCATCCATCTATTCCGATTTCGGTCAGGGAGCGTTCGAGGCGTCCACCGAAGCAACCGACATGGCTATTTCCGGTGACGGATTCTTCATGGTCAAGCCGATTGGTCAGGAAGACACATTCTACACCAGAGCGGGCAACTTCCGCTTCGACAACGACGGCTACCTGGTCGATCCTCACGGATACGCCATCCAGGGATGGGAAGTCGAACAATCTTCAACCACTGTTTCCACCAGCAGCACATCCACTTCCACGGCCACCAATCAGACCCGCATCATCGGCACGCCGACAGACATCCGGCTCGACAATTTCCAGTCCTCGCCCAAGTCCACCAGCAGCGTATCTGTGGTAACCAACCTCGATCCCTCTGCGGTCGACAGCTCGACAAGCGCGAACAATCCGTATTTTTCCATGTTCGAGAACTGGAATGGTGCTGACGACGTACCCATTCCGTCCGCCAACTATGCCTACTCCACCACGCTGAAGGTATATGATGACATCGGTACCGGTCACAACCTGACCGTCTACTTTGATCCGGTCACCATGAGTAACGCCGGCGGCAACACCGTCTGGGAATACATGGTTACTGTCGATCCCAACGAAGACCAGCGGATGCTCTCCGGTGCTGACGGCAACATGACCACTATCGGTCAGGGCGCAACCAGTGCGGCCGGTGTCCTCATGATGGGTACACTCACCTTCACGACCGGTCAGCTTTCCGGCATGTCTGCCTACACTCTCAAGAGTAACGGTGGAGCCAGTGGCGGCCCCAAGAATCTGGACAACTGGACCCTGGCAGATTTCTCTACCACCGGATACCCGGTCTTCACCGCCAACTTCCTGGGCAAGTCCAACGCATCGACTGCAGAAGCAGCCAATGCCACCCCGATCCAGATGGATTTCGGCATCGCCAACAATGACCTTTCCAGTAATGGAAACGGTTCGGTAACCAAGGGTTGGTCCTCTGCACTCGGCACGCTGCCTACCAATGCCAGCGCCGCCCAGTTACAGAATATCGACAACGCAGGCTGGCTGCCGAACTTCAAGGACCGTGATGTCAGCGCCCTGGCAACCCAGAGCTACGACACCGGAGGTTCCTCCACTCTGTTCCAGAGCCAGGACGGATATTCCGCAGGTATCCTGCAGAATGTCTCCATCACTCGTGAGGGTGTCCTGACCGGTCACTACTCCAACGGACAGGTTCTGGAACTCTACGCCATTACGCTTGCCACGTTCACCAACGAACACGGTCTGCGACGCGAAGGCGGCAACCTGTTCACGGATACCCGCGATTCCGGGCCTGCACTGACAGGTCAGGCCGGATCATCCGGCAAGGGTACCGTCGATGGTAACGCCCTTGAAATGTCCAACGTGGACATGGCCAACGAATTCGTTCGCATGATCACCACCCAGCGTGGTTTCCAGGCGAACACCAAGGTCATCACCACTACAGACTCCATGCTCGGCGAAGTAATCGCCATGAAGCGCTAATACTGACTCATAGTCTGAAGTAACCCATACTGACAGACTCCTTCTCCAAGTAGTCCCGTTTCTGACCAACTCGGGACAACGAAGACCAAGCGGCCCGGCAATACTGCCGGGCCGCTCTGGTTTTACGTCATGGATTCTATTTCCCTCACTGGGAGAGAAGTCCCATGTTATTCGCTTTCTTTTTTGCTGCTCTCCATCCGGCTGATATCCACCACGTCATAAATGATGATCCCCACGATGGCGGACCAGCCCACAAAGTGGAACATGATATTGCCCGTCTGATCCAATGAGCCTTCAATGGTATTCAGCACTGCGCTGATCAGGAAAACGGAGCAGAACAACAGCAGGACTCCGAGCAGGTGACATACCCAGTACATGATACGATTCGGCTGTTCCTTATAACTGATGGAAGTCCACATCTGCATCATGGTCGCCCATATAATGGGGATTGCCACGAAAAAGAGTAAAAGATTGTTTTCATCCGGCAATTTGAAATCCAGCCAGAACTCGAAAAACCACACCCCAGCCGCAAAGATAATGATATCTCGTACAAGAACAAATAAAATCATGGGGTAAGGGTATTGGAGTTTATTTCATTGAGCAAGTGGTCCACATATGCCTGACCGGTTACGCCGTATCTCACTGGGATGTATCCCAATAAAAAAAAGCCGCCCGGTATCGGACGGCCCTTTGCTTTGTTCGTAACGTCGAAACTAGTTGGCGTATTTTTTCAAATCCGCCTCGCGAATTTCCTTTCGCTTGATCTTGCCACTGATGGTTTTGGGCAGATCAGTGACGTACTCGATGATGCGGGGGTATTTATATGGTGCGGTGAGTTCCCGAACATACCCTTGCAGTTCCTTGGTCAACGCTTCGTTTCCTTCGTAGCCGGGAGCCAGCACAACAGTCGCCTTGACCAGTTGGCCGCGCACGTCATCAGGCACACCAGTCACGGCGGCTTCGATGACTGCGTCGTGAGCAATCAATGCAGACTCGACCTCAAATGGCCCGATGCGGTAGCCGGAGCTTTTAATGAGGTCATCGGTACGGCCCATGAACCAGAGGAATCCATCCTCATCCGCCCATGCCTTGTCGCCGGTGTGATACCAGCCGTCGAATTTCACGGAAGCGGTTTTTTCTGGCTCATCCATATAGGAATCGAACAACCCAAGCACCGGTTTATCGATACGGATGCAGATTTCCCCTTCCTCACCTTGAGGAACTTCCTTGCCCTCTTCATCCATCAACGCAATCTCCCATCCGGGAACAGGCTTGCCGATGGAGCCGGGCTTTGGCTCCATGAACTTGAAGGTCGCCACCTGCAAGGTGGTTTCCGTCTGGCCGTACCCCTCATAAATGGGCATGTCGAAGGCCTTTTTCCAGGCATGGAAAACTGATTCATTGAGTAGCTCACCAGCGGTCGTGCAGTGACGCAGAGCCGACAGGTCATATTGAGACAAGTCCTCACGCACCAGGAACCGGTACACGGTGGGCGGCGCACAGAACGTCGTAATCTTGTTTTCAGCCATGATCCGCAGCAACTCGGCCGGCTCGAATTTGCCCCGGAAATCCCAGACAAAAACAGCGGCTCCGGCCATCCATTGCCCGTAAAACTTGCCCCAGACCGATTTGGCCCAGCCTGTTTCAGACAAGGTCAGGTGAATGTCGCCCTCTTCCAGATCGTGCCAATGGGCACCGGTGGAGAAGTGGCTGCACGGGTAGTCGAAATTGTGCAGGACCATCTTGGGCAGACCGGTCGTGCCAGAGGAAAAGAAGATAACCATGGGGTCGGAACCGCATGGAGCATCGGAAGTGCGGGGACAGTCCTCCCCGCCTTTGTCCATCAGTGCCTCATAGTCGAGCCAGCCATCGTTCAGTTCGCCGTCGATCTGAACGAAGAGATTCAGCCCGTCGCATTCACCGCGGGCTTCGTCCACCCGCTCGCAGATGGAGTCTTCACAGATGATGGCGGAGATACCGGCATAATTCACACGCTGGACAATATCTTTCTTGGTCAGCAGGGAGGGTGAGGGGATCGGCAGAGCACCAATGCGATGCAGCGCCAGCATGACGGTCCAGTATTCCACACGACGATACAGCACCAACATGATGCGATCGCCCTTTTTGACGCCCTTGGCCATCAGGGCGTTGGCAAGCTTGGCAGATGATTGTTGAAAAAATCCGAAGGTGAAGTCCCGGCGCTCTCCTGCATCATCCACATGGATCAACGCAACCTTTTCCGGGTCCATCGCATCCAGTACATCGTAGGAGTAGTTGAAATTCTCCGGCGCCTTCAGTTCATATCGTTGACAAAAATCTTCGTAGCTCGCGTAATTCTCTTTCGTAAACATTTGGTAATCTCTCCGTGATTCCATACACAGTTTTTCCTGTTTCCTCTCTCAAAAAACCATCAAAACTTGGTCCGGGCGGACTGCTTTAACAGCCAGCCCTATAGAATCACATCGAGAAATTTGACGTCCTTGCCATCCAGACCGCGCAGGGCATGGGGCTTTTCGGAATTGAAATAGAAGGAATCCCCTTCTTCGACGATGACGGGTTCACCATCCAGGCGAATCTCCAGACGTCCTTCAAGCACGTAGATGAACTCCTGACCGCGGTGTGAAGTTTCGGTCATGTCATCGCCACTTTTGGCCGGAACCGTAATCAAGAACGGCTCCATCTGACGACCGGCGAACTTGTAGCCCAAAGACTTGTAATCATAGTCCTTGCGGCGATCCACGGAAAACCCTTCGTCCTTGCGCACCAGCGAGTAGGACTTCAGGTGCGGCTCGCGACCCGAAATCAGCGTGGTCAAATCCACGCGGCACAGGCGGGAGACATCCAGCATGTACCCAACGGGAATTTCCACGGTGCCGGATTCATATTCCGCGACTTTTTCCTTGGGCATGTTCAGCAGGTCGGCCATTTCCTCGACCGTCCAACCGATGCCCTCGCGCAGTCCCACGAGTCGGGGCGCGATTTCCTTGTACTGTTCCATATATCCTCCTGCTATAAGCAATACCTCCGGTGACCGACCGGAGGGCCGTCCCTGAAAAACAGGGAACGGTAATCACCATAATGTATGGATAGCCGGGGCGCCATCTAAAACACCCCGGCTTTTTTTCACGATGCTACGCGTTAGGCCACAGCTCGGCGGCGTGGTCGCGCAGTTTGTATTTCTGAATCTTGCCCGATGCGGTCATCGGGTATTCAGTCATGAAGGTGACGTATTTTGGTATCTTGTATTTGGATATCTTGCCACGGCAATAATCGGTGACATCTTCGGGCAACAGATCCACTCCTTCCTTGAGGATAAGGAATGCGCCCACTTCTTCACCGAAACGTTTGCTCGGGACACCGGCTACCTGCACATCAAGCACGCCGTCCATGGTGTACAGGAACTCCTCGATTTCACGAGGATAAATGTTCTCGCCACCGCGAATGATCATATCCTTAAGACGTCCGGTAATGGAAAGGTACCCATCCTCGTCCAGCACACCGAGGTCGCCGGAATGCAACCAGCCATCCTTGTCGATGGTCTCTTCGGTGGCCTTGGGGTTGTTGTAGTACCCTTTCATGACGTTGTAGCCGCGACAGCACACTTCGCCCTGAACACCGGGACCGACTTCCTCGCCGGTTTCGGGATCAGTGATCATGATCTCGACCTCGGGCATTGCCGTGCCGACGGTCTCTGTCATGTGCTCCATGGTATCGCCGATCTTGGTCTGCGACATGACCGGACTGCTCTCGGTCAGGCCGTAGCAGATGGTGATCTCGGTCATGTTCATTTTGTCCATGACCCGTTTCATGACTTCGACCGGACAAGGCGAACCGGCCATGATGCCTGTCCGCAGGTTGGAGAAGTCAAACTTGGGAAACAGGGGATGATCGAGCATGGCGATGAACATCGTAGGCACACCGTAGACGGCGTTGCACTTTTCCTGATCAATGGCGAGCATGACATCGGTGGGGACAAAGTCCTCCAGAATGACCATTGTCACGCCGTGGTTGATACAGGCAAGCACGCCAAGCACGCAGCCGAAGCAATGGAACAGCGGCACGGTGAGCGCCAGCCGTTCTCCGGGCTGAAATTCCTGATTCTTGCCGATCCAGTACCCGTTGTTACCGATGTTGTGGTGTGTCAGTTGCACTCCCTTGGGGAACCCGGTGGTTCCGGAAGTATACTGCATGTTGACCACATCATGCGGATCAAGCTCAGCCTGACGTGCCTGGTACTCTTCATCCGAAACCATGGCAGCCATGGCCTGCAGTTCAGGGATGGAGTACATGCCGCGATGTTTCTCGTGCCCGAGATAGAACACCCGTCTGAGCTTGGGGAACTTGTTGGTCCGCAACTGACCTCGTTCCTGCACCTTGAGTTCGGGAATCTGCTCGTAGACGGTCTGCAGGTAATCGTGATCCCTGTAACTGCCTATGATGAAAAGGTTATCGGCCTCAGAGTTTTCCAGCAGATATTTGAGCTCATGCGAACGGTAATGCGTATTCACCGTCAGCAAAATTGCCCCGATCTTGGCCGTGGCAAACTGCAACGTCACCCAGTACGGTACGTTGTTGGCCCAGACAGCGACCTTTTCACCCTTCTTGACGCCAAGCGCCATCAGGCCCTTGGCAACAGTATCGACCAACTCGCCAAATTCGCGGTAGGTCAGACGAAAGTCACGATCCACATAAACTACGGCCTCGGTATCGGGCCACTTCTCAACGGCCTCATCCAACAATTGTCCGAGTGTTACTTCGCGTATAGCTCCCATAACGATCTACTCCGGGAAGTAGAGGACAGCGTAGATTTCAGCCTTTTCATCACCATGACAGGCCACGTTGTGCGGCACCACGGAATTGAAGTAGCTGGAATCACCAGGCGAAAGGATGGTCTCTTCCTGACCATACTTGATGCGAACCTGCCCGGAGTGGACAACGATGAACTCTTCGCCTTCATGGGAGGAAAGCGTTTCATCCTTGGCGGACTCAGGAAGCAGTTCAATGAAAAATGGCTCCATGTGCCGATCGGTTTTCCCTTTACCCAGAGAATGGAAGACAACCCCCGGCTCCTTGCCGTCAGGATGCATGGTCAGTTCTTCTTCCCTGTCGGCAAGACGGGTGATCAGCGGGTCGGATGACACCTGATCATCCAGAAAGGTGCCCAGGCGAACGCCCAGAGCGCGTGCAAGTTTTACCAGCGGACGCAGTGAGGGGTACATGTCGTCGTCTTCGACGGCGCGGATGAAATCTTCTGAAAGAACGGTGCGGTTGGCCAGGTCTTCGATGCTCAGATTCTGCTTTTCACGGTAGGATTGAATCCTCTTACCGATGCTAGTCATGGATGTTGTCTCCTGAAAACAGTTACTATACGGCTATATGTAAAATCTTCCGTCGATCAGCCTCGCGGAAGACAATTATTCGCAGCCCTTGCCTCTACCCGAAACAGCGAAGAATGTCACCTGACTCACTTCCATACACTCAGGGTCATCTTTCTTTCTCTCTCCCGGCTATGAAAGCGATCTTCACCCGACATATGAACGAATTATATTGTTGACGAATCGGCACGGAGGGCGGTTGCCAACCGCTTCACACCAGTGTATTTTTCAAAAACAGATCAAGAGACAAGGAAACACTGTGACGAATGAAAAATTGACGAGCAAAAAAGTTCCGCAAGATGAAGGGACTTTTGAAGGTGCCATACCCGATGATGTCAATCGGGAAAAGATATCCGGCGTGTTCTCCAGCCAGACCGTCAACAAGGTCGGAACTGGCACCACGCAACGGAAGATGATTCAAAAAGCATACTGGTTCGCCCGAGAGATCGCTCCTGATGAGGCGGGAGAAACGCCCATGGTCGAAGTCCAGCCTCTCAACACCAACAATATCCCTTCCGGCCCAAAGGAAGAAATCCCTCTGCCCGACTTTCTGGAGCGCTACACTCCGGAGCTCGAATACTATCAGACCGAAGTGTTTCCACGGATGCAGGAAATGAACTCAACCATCCAACGTGCCGAGCAGCAACGTGATCAGGGAGCATTGTATTCTGCCGAGTTCGAATACTCTGCCGCCCTCGAATTTGATGAAAACAACGTACGCGCCAACTTTGGTCTGGGCCTCACCTACATGGAACGAGGGGACGCAGCCAAGGCCAGCGATATTTTTGAGCGTATCGTCGGGCTGGATGCAGCGTTCACCAGTCAGCACAAACATCTTTTCAACGAGTTCGGCATCAATCTTCGCAAGTCCAATCTGCTCGATCAGGCCGTCACCTACTACACACGGGCATTGGAAATCACCGACAACGACGAAAATCTCTACTACAACATCGGCCGTGCCTATTTTCAGCGTGGAGACATTGACCTGGCCCAGGAACATCTCCAAAAAGCACTAGAGATAGCACCGAATTTTGAAGAGGCGCAGAAGTTTCTCGACTACATAGCGAAGCATCGGGACAAGTAATGTCACTCGGGCTGGATCAGGTCACTTTTCAGTATGCCGACGGCCCTGTCATACTGGACGCAGTTTCACTGGCCATCCCGCACAACAGCTATACACTGGTTCGCGGTCCATCCGGCGCCGGGAAATCCACCCTGCTTCGACTCTTTTCCCGTCTGGAAGAACCCCAATCCGGTCATATCCTTTTCCATGGCGCTCCCTGCGAAACCGTTTCGCCACCACAGTACCGGCGCTCGGTGGCCTACATGCAGCAGATGCCATCGTTGATCAGCGGCACCATCCGCGACAACCTGCTCCTGCCCTTCACTTTCAAAGCGAATAGCGCGCTAAGCCACCCCGATGATCAGGAGTTACAGGATCGGCTTAAGGCGTTTCTGCTTGATTGCTTTTCCCTGGACACCCGTGCCGACACCTTATCTGTTGGTCAAGCGCAGCGGCTTTGTTTCATACGAAGCCTACTGCTTGAGCCGGAAGTCATCCTGCTCGATGAACCGACAGCCTCACTGGACGCCGACAGTGCAGCCATTGTTTTGGAAAAAACCGTTGAGTTGCATAACAACGGCATGACCGTACTCATGATATCCCACTCGGAACAATCACCCCCGGGGGTCACACACACCCTTCATTTCAACAACAAAAAGCTGGAATTGTCATGACCACACAAGCCATCATTGAAATAGGTCCACTGCAACTGATACTGTGCCTTGGCTTTGTGTTGCTTGCCGGAGGGGCTTCCATCTACCATAAGCTCGGACTTGGTCGAGACTTGCTGGTCGGCACCATTCGGACATTCGCCCAGCTTTTTCTCATGGGATATGTGCTGAAGTTCATATTTGAGGTCAACTACAGTTGGCTGGTGCTGCTCATTTTCTCCGGGATGATTGCTGCGGCAGTGCACATCATCAAAGGCAGGGTCAAGGAACGACGAATACCCTTCGTCATGCCCACGTTTATAGCCATGCTCATCTCGTACTCGCTGGTTTCCTATGTAGTGACTGCGGTTATTGTCGGTGCAAAACCCTGGTGGACTCCGCAATACTTCATTCCCCTTGCCGGAATGATCGTAGGCAATTCCATGACCGCCATTTCCATCTCATTGGAACGATTGTTCTCCGACCTGCGGACGCGACGAGCCGAGGTAGAGATGCAGTTGGCCCTTGGTGCGGACTACCGTGAAGCATCACAGGACATTCTCCGCAACGCAGTCAAGGCAGGCATGATCCCTTCTATCAACTCGCTCATGGCAGTGGGGCTTGTCTCTCTTCCGGGCATGATGACCGGTCAGATTTTATCTGGTACCGATCCACTGATCGCCATCCGCTACCAGATCGTGGTCATGCTGATGATCGTGGCCGCAACGTCACTGGGTGCACTCCTGGTGACCGGCCTCGTCAGGAAGCGATGTTTTTCCAGCGGCCAGCGGTTGCTGCTCCGATAGCCCGTTGTCCACTTCCCTCCTTCTAGGCAAAGATTTTTGACTAGCCAGAGTTGCACAGCTCTGACCCAATCAAAAGGCACGTGAGCACCTGCACACCTGTCGATTTGTTTTACAGTTATCATCTATTTTTTACAGATTGATTTTCTCGTTATTTCACTAAAGCGTACAATTCCTCACGCATACAGTCAGGAACATTATTTGCATTTTTTCACCCGCAAACTGTAGGCCAATCAACAAATCGGATGCAACGGAGATGCATTCTCGCCTATCCCGAACATCCAGAGGGGGCATTATGAAACGACAGATTTGCATGCTCTTTTCACTGCTTTTGGTCATCGTTGGCTTTGCGACCGCAGCCAACGCCGAGATGGTAACCCTGTATGCATCCCAAGACGCCTGGGTTGATTCCGACAACCCATCATCCACACCAAGCGACTCACCATTTCTTTCCATCTACTCCAGCAGCAACTCCCAGCGCTGGAGTTATTTTCAATTTGATCTCTCCTCAATCCCTGACACTGCCGTCATTTCCAAAGCTCGACTCTCCCTGTACGGTTCAGCCAGTTGGAGTACGGCTTCCGACTGGACAACACCGTATAACCGCTACCCGCACTTCTACCACGTAAGCGACGATACCTGGATCGACTCAACGCTGACCTGGGATAACAAAGGCGGGTATGATTCCTTGCTCGGAGTCAGCTACCCCGGCTCGGCCTTCACGTGGAGCAACGCCTACTTCACCAATGGTGGCACCGACAACTGGGACGAAGGAGTCGATCTCAATGATGATCTCCTGTCCATTGTCGGACTTATCGGTGACACCATGGGCTATTCGGCCAGCTATTCCGCATACAGCGAAGGAACTGGTGGAACAACCAATGGGCCGCAACTCTACCTGGAGTATACGTACGAAGACCCAGGTCCGGGACCGGGGACAACAGTGCCGGAACCTTCCACCATAGTGCTGCTTGGAATCGGCATCATCGGCCTTCTAGGGTATGGTCGTAAGGTGATGGGCTGATTATTTTCTTCACCAACAAAAAAAGGGCCGCTCCAAATGGAGCGGCCCTTGATACTTTTTCTTGAACGGCGACTAGCCGCGGGTGATGAGTCCGTAATTCTTCTTGCCTTTACGAATGACCATCAGTTCACCGGCAATGAAATCACCATCAGTGATTTCCTGCCCGTCTTCCACGCGCTGTCCGTTGATGTAAACACCGCCGCCCTGTACGTCCTTACGGGCCTGTCCCTTGGACTTGACCAGACCAAGATCAACCAGCATCTGCGGCAGATCTGGTACGTCGCCGGGGGCGTAATGCTTGTGCGGAGCAGACTCAAGAGCGGCACGGAGCGTACCCGGATCAACCGTCTTCAGATCGCCTTGCCCGAACAATGCTTCGGTAGCTGCAAGAACACGATCCAGCTCATGCTGACCATGAATCATGCGAGTCACTTCTTCAGCCAGACGCTTCTGCGCGGTACGCAGGTGCGGTGCGTCTTCCATTTCCTTTTCCAGCGCTTCGATCTCATCCTTTTCAAGGAAGGTGAAGAGCTTCAGGAAGCGGACGACATCACGATCATCGGTATTGATGAAGAACTGGTAGAAAGCATACGGTGATGTGACTTCCGCGTTCAGGTAGATGGCACCCTTTTCGGATTTACCGAACTTCTTGCCGGATGCCGTGGTGATCAACGGGAAGGTCAGGGCAAACGCCTCGGCCTGCTCGTCATCATGGGCATAGCGACGACGCACGAATTCGCAACCGGCCGTGATGTTACCCCACTGATCGCCGCCACCGATCTGCAACTTGCAGCCACGGGTCTTGTACAGGTGGTAGAAGTCGTAGCTCTGGAGGATCATGTAGGAAAATTCGGTGTAGGAAATACCACCGTCTTCACGACCGATGCGGCCCTTGACGGATTCCTTCTGCATCATCCAGTTCACGGAAAAGTGCTTGCCGACATCGCGCAACAGCTCAATGGCGGTCATATCCTTGACCCAGTCGTAGTTGTTCACGATGTCAGGACGATCACCGGTGTTTCTCTCAACGAAGCGGCGAACCTGGCTCTTGATCTTCTCAAGACGGCCTTCCATGATCTCGGGGTTGGACAATTCACGTTCCTTGTCCTTGCCGGAGGGATCGCCAATACGGCCGGTAGCTCCACCCATGAGGTACATGGGATTGTGTCCAGCGCGCTTCATGCGCACAAGACAGAGCAACGGAACGAGGTTACCGACGTGGAGACTGGCGGCGGTAGGATCGAAGCCGCAATACATGCTGGCACCCGGATTGGCCAGATACTCGCGTACCTTGTCTTCGTCCGAAACCTGATTAATGAGCCCCCGCCATTTTAAATCATCGTAAATATTCATCGTTTCCTCATTGTTTCCGTGGGAAAAAACGTTTCCATTCGGTCCCTAGTCCTGTTGGTACGTGGCCATGGGAATGGCCCGCCCGGTCGTATCATCTATGTCAAAAACGGCGCCTTGTAAAACACCTCTTCCAGAGGCTGCTTCAAGCTGTCTTGGAAGGCCCGTCAAATACCTATCCAGGATAATCTCCGGCTTCATGCCGATGCAGGAATCCCGTGTGCCGCACATACCCAGATCGGTCAGGTAGGCAGTTCCTCCTGGCAGTACCCTGGCATCATTGGTCTGGACATGCGTGTGCGTTCCGACCATGGCCGAAACCTTGCCATCCAGGAAATATCCCATGGCGACTTTCTCACCCGTGGCTTCGGCGTGAAAATCGACCAGAATAATTTTCACCTCGGCTGTTAACTCGTCAAGAGCGGTCTCGATCGCCGCAAACGGACAATCAATGGGTGGCATGAAAGTACGCCCAATTATATTGATCACTGCCACCGGCGGAAGGCCGTCCTTACGGAAAATCCGCACCCCGGATCCAGGCAGATGATCGGCATAATTCAAGGGACGCAACAAGCGGCTATCCTGCTCAAGCATGTTGTACAGATCCTTGGCGGCCCAAATGTGGTTGCCACCAGTGATACCGTCCACTCCGGCCTTGAGAATCGCCTTGGCCTGCTTTGCAGTCAACCCAAAACCGTTGTTGGCATTTTCACCATTGGCAAAAACCAGATCAACTTCGAGTTCCTCGCGAATTCTGGAAACATCACTGGTAACAGCCGTAAGGCCGGGACGACCGATTACGTCGCCCAGAAACAATACACGCATTTTGATTGCTATCCTTGTCGTATTGGGGAAAGGGGCAATGGATGAAGTAATCATCCTCGCCGAGCAGGTCAACTACAGGCGCTGGAACACCGTGGGGGCCACCTGCTTGAGTGGGAGCCGCATGCCTGAAAGCGATTCCGAGTGCCCGATGAACAGATACCCGCCCTGCTTCAGGTTATTGCAGAACTTGTTAAACAGGACGACCTGGGTATCACGATCAAAATAGATAACCACGTTGCGGCAGAATATGATGTCCTGCATTTCCTGCAACTTGAAATTCTCCATGAAATTCAACTGCTGAAAACGCACTTTGTTACGCAGGGATGCATCAATTTTGATCAGCGGCTTATTCTTTGATTTGAGCAGATACTTCTTTTTCATTTCCATGGGAATCTCATCCGCTTTTTCCATGGAATAGATGGCGCGCTTGGCCTTTTGCAAAATTTCTGTGGAAATATCGGTAGCCAGAACCGTGTAGTCGAACCCTTTGTTGCGATTGGCAAACTCGGAAAGGATCATGCACAGCGTATAGGGCTCCTCGCCGCTGGAACAACCGGCACTCCACATCTTGAGCGGCTGACCATTGCCGATCCCCCGCCGCCAGACTTCGGGCAAAACGATATTGTTCATGATGTCCCAGTGCTTGGGCTCACGGAAAAAATGGGTGGTATTGGTGGTAACAACATCGATCAGGTGCCGCCGCTCTTCGGCGCGGCCCTTTTCGGAAAAAACATACTCGCAATACTCTTCGTATGACTGCAAACCGAGAGCACGCAGCCGTTTCTGGAAACGGGACTGCAAAAGTACTTTTTTGGTCGGCGGCATTTTGATGCCGAATTCTTTGTGGATAAGCTCGGCGAATCGCTTGAATTCACCCTCGCCCATTTCCGCACGAAACATCGACATGTTACTCTCCATGCGCCTGTTCAATGTGTCAGCATTAGATAGTGACGTCTGCGCGTCCTTATTCGTCTTCCCAGTCATTCTCTTCGTGCTCCATCCAGCATGCTTACCAGACTCAACGAAATCACACTAAAATACAATCAGAAGCTGTACCATGATAATTATCAACACATACGATAAAATAGCAGTGTGTAAGCCCTGCCAAATCCAGTGGCCAATCACCCAGAATCCAGCTCCGTCTTGGCTCGTTGCATTGGGCAAAAGCAACATCGGTGCGTATCCCAGTATCCTACACCAAGCTTTAACCTTCACCAAATCAAAAACTGATGCATTTACCATTTCATGGTGCAGCAGTAATAATTGGTCAAAAAAAAGCCCGGCTTCATTTCGAAGCCGGGCTTGTCATTCTCTACTTGGCGTACCCTACGGCACGCTTTTCGCGTATGACGGTCACCCGGATCTGGCCGGGATAGGTCATATTGTTTTCAATTTTTTCAGCAATGTCCTTACAGAGGACGTAGGTGTTCTCGTCACCCACCTTTTCAGAATCGACCATGACGCGAATCTCGCGACCTGCCTGAATGGCGTATGCCTTGGAAACACCGTCAAAGCTCGTAGCCAACCCTTCAAGTTCCTCAAGACGCTTGACGTAATTCTCAAGCAGTTCCTTACGGGCGCCGGGACGGGCGCCGGACAGTGAGTCAGCTGCCTGCACCAGATTGGCAAGGATGGACATGGGAGGCGTGTCTTCGTGGTGAGCGGCAATGGCGTGAATGATGTCCTTGGATTCGCCATGTTTCTTGGCAATATCGGCACCGATAATGGCGTGAGGACCTTCGATCTCATGATCAACGGCCTTTCCAAGGTCATGCAGCAGACCGGCACGTTTGGCTTCCTTCTCGTTCAATCCGAGCTCGGCAGCCATGACGCCACACAGGAAGGCGACTTCCATGGAGTGCTGCAACACGTTCTGGGAGAAGGAGGTGCGGTAATGAAGACGACCAAGGAGATTGACCAGCTCAGGGTGAATACCGTGAACGCCGACATCGAAAGTGGCCTGCTCACCGATTTCCTTGAGCTTGCTGTCCATCTCTGACTCCACCTTGCGTACGATTTCTTCGATACGTGCGGGGTGGATACGGCCATCGTGGATCAAACGCTCCAGGGCCTGCTTGGCGACCTCGCGCTTGAGCGGAGAAAAGGCCGAAAGAACAACTGTTTCGGGAGTATCGTCGATGATCAGGTCGACACCAGTGGCAGCTTCCAGTGCGCGGATATTGCGACCTTCACGACCAATGATCCGGCCCTTCATGTCTTCACTGGGCAGGGTCACGGCGGTGACGGTCTGCTCTCCAGCGTAGTCACCAGCATAACGCTGCAAGGCAAGGGAAAGGATTTCCTTGGCTTTCTTGCTGGCGTTTTCCTTGGCCTCCATCTCGATATTGCGAATCATCTTGGCAGCTTCATGACGCGTACGGGATTCGATCTCGGTCATGAGGCTTTCGCGGGCTTCTTCAACGGTCAGGCCGGAAATTTCCTGCAACTTCCGCTCGTGCTCATCCGCTTTCTGGCTGAGCTCTTCCTCAAGGTCGGTCAGGTGTTTTTCCTGGTTGAGGAGCTGTTTCTGCAGTTCGACAGCCTGCGCTTCCTTGTCCGCGGCCTTCTCGCGCTTGGCATCAAGACGCTCTTCCTTGGACTGGAGGCGTTTTTCTTCTTTTTTCAACTGGCCTTCGCGGTCCTTGAATTCCCGTTCCAGCTCTTTCTTCTGAGAGTATATTTCGTCCTGAGCCTGAAGACGCGCTTCTTTGCGCAGCGCCTCACTCTCTTTTCTGGCTTCCTCGACTATCCGTTGCGCCAGCCCCCTGGAGTCGGATATCTGTTTATCTGAAATGTACCGTTGCAGTAGGTAGCCGCCTCCGAGGCCGACCCCTACTCCTGCGCCGATCATGGCGATTTCGGTTAACATGGGGTTCTCCTTACGTTTATGTTGACAGGCTTTGGGCGGCCTGTTGACGCCAAACAAGTACGCGTAATGTCTGCATGCCAAGCAGACGCGCAAGGAAGAGTACGTTTAGCGCATATATCGGGAGGAGAATGAAAGACTGGATATTATATATAACTCCACCGAACTGGTTGTTGTCCGGAAAAGTCCCCGGGAGGCCGTGTCGCCTGTTTGTTTTGAACCTGTTATCTACAGGTGGGCATGTCTCGCGTACCTTCAGGCTTCCCGATGCGAGTCGGGCCTGCTCACCAGCACGCTGGAGTCGTCGCCCTTTTTTCAGAGCATTGGCTCAATAACACTCCGGGCGATCACAAACACCCCAGGG
>CEUM01137710.1_pt1 | contig 29502 bp, 29 predicted proteins | sample 356421 | NCBI WGS metagenome assembly CEUM01 (sample SAMEA2622716, study PRJEB7988) | marine metagenome | biome: marine biome (ENVO:00000447); feature: surface water layer (ENVO:00002042); material: "saline water (ENVO:00002010), including plankton (ENVO:xxxxxxxx)" | depth 5 m
GCATGACCGCCAGCTTCATTAATATAATTGAAGAATTTCATCGCATGGAACATTTCTTCCTGATACTGGGCAAACATCCATTTGGAAAAACCGCCCAATCCTTCCTGAGCAAAGTGCGATGACATGGAAAGATATATATGTGCGGAGTAGATTTCCCAATTCATTTGATCAATAAGAGCAGCCTCAAGTTTCTGGCTCAGCATGTAAACTCCTTTCTCTTTAATATCAGCCTGTTAAAATAAACGAATAACAAAAAAGGTGATCAATGCAACATCGCATCGTTCACAATGATATAATGCAAATCATAATTCACCACTTTTCCTTACAATTTGCAAGGTGAAGAGGAATAGATTTGCTTATTTCAACGTATTGGACAAAAACATGGTGCGCAATCGATGCGCAAGGTGGGTGCTGCGTTTGCCTGCAGTGGCGTTGTTCAATCCAATCTGAAAAGCACGCTCACTGCCAACCATGACAGCCAGTTCTCTGGCTCTGGTGAGTCCTGTATATAACAGGTTCCGCTGCAACAGCATGTAATGCTGAGTAACCACCGGCATGACAACGGCAGGATACTCACTTCCCTGAGATTTATGAACGGATACGGCATAGGCAAGGCTCAGTTCATCAAGCTCACTCGACTCAATGACAACCTGATTGCCATCAAATTCGATGAACAGTTCCTGATCGTCCGGATCAACTTCTAGAATCCAACCGAGGTCCCCATTAAAGACTTCCTTGTCGTAGTTATTCTTCATCTGAATAACACGATCAGCCTCACGAAATGTCGAGAACTTTCGTTTAATCTCCGGCTTATGCGGAGAAGGCGGATTGAGCCGCTCCTGCAAAGCTGCGTTCAACGCCTGAGTGCCGACATCCCCTTTGTGCATAGGAGTTAACACCTGGATGTCGCGAAGAGGGTCAAGGCCGTATCGATCCGGGATGCGATCACAAACACTATCAAGGATCAGCTTCTGAACCTTGGCCGAGTTTTCCTGTGGAATCCAGAAAAAGTCTGCTTCTGGTGCTTGTTGCGGGTGCTGCCGGGGGAACTGGCCATTGTTGATTCTATGCGCATTAACAACGATGAAACTTTCCTGCGCCTGTCGAAAAATATGGGTAAGAACAGCGCACGGGACACGTTTGGAATCGATAAGATCACCAAGAATATTTCCCGGGCCAACGCTGGGCAACTGGTTTACATCACCAACCAGAATCAAACGGCATGTATGGGGAAGAGAACGTAGAATGGCTACGAAAAGATGCGCATCCACCATACTGGCCTCATCGATGATAAGCACATCACCTTTGAGCTTCTGATCCTCGCAGTAATGAAAGCCCCCATCCGGTTGATACTGCAGCATCCGGTGCACTGTTTGCGCGGTATGCCCAGTCGCCTCAGACATGCGCTTGGCTGCTCGACCTGTTGGAGCTGCTTGAAGGATTTTGAGCCCAAGCTCCTTGAGCGTCAGCATGATTGCCTTGGTAATAGTCGTCTTACCTGTTCCAGGCCCACCGGTGATGATAAAGGCCTTGTTGCTACAGGCATCGAAAACCGCTTCTCTCTGCTCATCCGAAAGAGTGAACCCAAGCTTGTCTTCCACACGAGGCAAGGTTTTATCGATCTTTTTACGGCTGACAGACGAAGGATGACTGACAAGCTGATAGAGGCGCTGGGTGATCTCATTTTCGTAGTGAAAGAAATGCATCAGATACACGGCATCGGAAAGATGCTGTTCCGGCAAATCCTCTATTCGGACTCGCTTCTTTTCTTCAAGTGAATAGAGAGCAAGTTCCAACTTGTTGAAATCATGGGCGTCCAGCATACGAGCGACTTCGGCCAACAGTTTATCCTTAAGGATGAACATGTGCCCACCTCGCTCACAATACGTGAACATATAATACACGATGGAAGCTTCCAACCGCTGGGCGCAATCAGGCTCAAACCCGAGCTTCATTGCCATCTGGTCAGCAGTTTTGAACCCAACTCCACGGATTTCATATGCCAGATCATAGGGATTATCGCGGAGCTTTTTCTCAGCCTGCGCGCCATATAAGTGGAAAATTTTACCAGCGAAAGTTGTCGGAACGTTGTGTGTCTGAAGAAACACAAGGAGATTCTTAATCTCCCGTTGCTTCGTCCAGGACTCAATAATGTCTTTCAGCTTGTTCTTGGAGATGCCTTTGATGGATAGTAACTCTTCCGGGTTGTCATCAAGAACATCAAGAACACCAACACCATACTCCTCGACCATGATCGAAGCGGTCTTCTCTCCCACGCCCTTGATGGAGGATTGGAGGAACTTTATCACCCCATTTTCCGTTGCCGGGCGCGATTCTTCAAAAGATCGCACTTCCATTTGGCGTCCGAATTTCGGATGAACAGTCCACACACCTGCAATATCAAGAGTAGAGCCAGCCGAAAGCTCTCCCATGGTCCCAACAATGGAAACGGTCCCGGGTTCGTCAGAAACCCGCACCCGAGCAATGGTATATCCATTTTCTTTGTTGTAATAGACAACGGACTGAACTTCCGCACCGGTAAGGCGCGACAACTGATCTTCATTCATGGCAACTGCACCGCAATTTATACTTTCTGGCGATGAACCAGAGACTGCTTCAAGGTTTCCTTGTCCATGAACTTCACCTCACCGCCAATCGGTATACCCTGAGCAAGGCGACTGACGTTGATGTCGGGATAATCGGACTCAACAAGATTCTTGATGTAGGAAGCTGTTGATTCGGCATCAAGAGTTGCCCCAAGCGCCAGAATCAATTCTGAAATATCTCCGGACGCAAGACGCCTGCGAAGGCGCTCGATCTCAAGTTGGCCCGGGTCGATACCTTCGAGCGGCGAGAGCAAACCACCGAGGACGAGGTATTTCCCCTTGAACACGCCCATCTCTTCCATAGCTAGAAGAGCGTCCCATTCAGGGACAAGGCATAACTGATCAGAGTCGCGTCCGGGATCAGAACAAATCGAGCATGGGCTGCTTTCGGCCAGACAAGCACACTCGTCGCACAAGCACAGCTTTTCTCTGAGTTCCAGTATGGACTGACCGACTCCCCCCGCCTTCTCCTTGGGCATTTTCAGCAAAGTAAGCGCGATACGAAGTGCGGACTTGGGTCCAATACCTGGCAAAGATGAGAGTTGTTCAACAACCTCTCTCATCGGACCGGGAAGATTATTCAACGAAATCTCCTTGTACCAATGAACAAAAAATAAGGGGCAGAAAACAAGTCCTTGTGCTTACGGCTCAACGTACGCACCGGTACCGTTTCATGCCCCACACCTCAACGGCAGGTTCCAATCTAGAACATGCCAGGTATGTTCAATCCACCAGTGATGGAGGACAATTCCTTTTCCATGTGTTCTTTGGACTTCTTGAGGGCTTCGTTGGCGGCCGTCAAAACGAGGTCCTGCAACATGTCTTTATCACCGGACTCCATGACGGAATCTTCAATCAGGACCTCGGTGATTTCCTGACCACAGGTAGCCTTGACTGTCACCATACCGCCACCGCTGGTAGCTTCGACGATGGTGGATTTCAACTCTTCCTGCTTCTCGCTCATTTTGCGCTGCATAACCTGCGCCTGGCGAATCATTTCGTTCATACCTTTCATTATTCTCTCCTGGTCGTTATCGTTACTGACTTATTGTTTTCGATGGCTGACGGAAATCAACTGCGCACTGAACGTGTCCATTATCATTTTCACGCCGGGATGCGCTTCCGCCTCCTCTCGAAGCTGCTTGTCCGTCTTGTGGACGGCAATATCACCTGTTTCAACCTTAACTTCAACCAAAGGGCCGAAATATTCTCTCGTCAAAGAATCCAATGCGTTGAATGTCTGCTTTTCGGAAAGCTGGGCGCACTGCATCCTGGTACCGCATGTAATCACCAATTCGTCGCCGCGCAACTCCCCTTTATTCAAACGAAGTTTGGCGGCTTTAACCGGAGTTTTGCCATTCTTTTCATTGACGAACTCAAGAAAACCTTCCCAGTTCCTTGGCCACTTCGGCGTAAATGTTTTCGAGTCAGAAAGCGGTTGGTTCACTCTGTTTGAGTCCACGGGGGAGCTTGCAGGTGCAGTCTTAGTGTGGCTTTCCTGAACTTCGGAGCCATGAGCAACCTGCTTTCTTACAACTTCAGCTTGCTGCTGCACAGGAGCGGCCTGCTGGCGCGATGCAGTTGGCATTGTGGAGTTAGCAACATGGTTCTGCTGCGCATGGGGAGAGGGAGCGGCAGGCTGGGCCGGGACACTCGATTGTTTAGGTGGAGGAGCAAAACGCTGGCCGGACTGTTGTCCGAATCCGCCTCCCTGCTGACCATATCCTCCGCCTTGAGGGCCTTGCTGACCTCCTCCGAAATTACCACCTTGTTGCCCTGGAGGCGGTGGCGGAGTTCCACCAGTTGGAGCAGAGCCTACAGACTCAAGATTAATCAAGTCCGGAAGGCTCGTGAGGTTCAGCAGCAACAACTCAAGAGCCAGAGCAGGCTCAAGGCTAGTCATGACTTTTCGCTGCCCATCGAGGGTCATCTGCCAGCAGGCGTGAATATGGGATGGATCAAACTTGCCAGCCCACTCAAGCCAGGCCCGGGCTTCTTCGCCCGACATACCAAGCAACGGCAAAGCTTTTTCACCGGCCTGTCGCAGTAAAAACATGTTTCGCCAGCAGTTTGTCAGTTCGCGCAGGAAAAAGCCCAGGTCAAGTCCCTGATCAAGCACCTGACGCAAGACCATACCCACTGCCACCAGATCACGGGAGTGCATGGCTTCCATCAACTGGAAAAACACATCCTGCCCGGCAAGACCAAGAAAGTTTCGGACTTCCTCTTCCCGCAGAACATCGGATCCCATGGCAAGGGCCTGCCCCAGCAATGACATGGAGTCGCGCACACTACCAGCGCCGCGCTTGGCAATAATTTCCAAAGCCCCCGGCTCGAACGGAAGCTCTTCCATGTTCATGATACTTTCGAGGTGATTGACCAACTCCTGCTGCGTCAGCATTTTATAGATATAATGCTGACAACGACTGATGATGGTCGGGGGAAATTTATGTGGTTCGGTGGTCGCCATGATGAACGTAGCTCGCGGCGGCGGTTCCTCAAGGGTCTTGAGGAGCGCGTTGAACGCCTCTTTCGTCAACATGTGGGCTTCATCAATGATGAACACTTTGTACCGGCACTCAACAGGTGCGTAGCCGATATCCTCTTTCAAGCGCCGGGCATCATCAATTCCGCGGTTGGATGCACCATCAATTTCAATGACGTCAACAGCCACACCAGCTGTGATCTGCTTGCAGTTGGAGCACTCGTTACACGGCTCTGCCGTTGGTGCATTCACACAGTTGAGCGCTTTGGCAAAGATACGGGCAATGGTCGTTTTACCAACACCACGCGTTCCGGAAAAAAGATATGCCGGGGCAATCTTATCCGATGCTGCCGCTCTTGAGAGAATGGACTTGATGGCTTCCTGTCCGGCGACATCGCCGAAGGTCTGGGGACGGTATTTTGCAGTCAGGTTCGATGTACTCATGAAACTACCCGGAAGTGTGACGCGGTAACAGGTTACATTCTGGCTTTCCCAAAAAAGGGGAAAAACGACTTCTCGCGTCGAGTTTCCCCTTACCTACCAGATCGCGTACTGGTTTTCTAGACTTTCTATCAACTCTCGATGACGGAACCTCTAGATGGAATAGCGATGCAACCAGTGTTCGTAATCAGAGTTTTCACCCTTGACGATTTTGAAGTATTCAGTCTGCAGCAGCTTGGCTACCGGACCAGCAATGCCGGAACCGATCTGTCGACGGTCAATGGAGCTGATGGGAGTCAACTCTGCGGCAGTACCAGTGAAGAAAACCTCATCCGCGACATAGAGCATGTCACGAGTCAGCGGCTCTTCACGTACTTCATATCCAAGATCATTCGCCAGAGTGATGATGGAATTACGGGTCAAACCGCCGAGCACGCCGTCGGCATGCGGGGTATAGATGACATCATCCTGAACCATGAAGATATTCTCGCCAGAGCCCTCGGAAACATGACCGGTGGTGTCGAGCAGAATCGCTTCATGATACCCGTCGGCGACAGCTTCGGTTTTGGCCAGAACAGAGTTGACGTAGTTGCCGCAAGCCTTGGACTTGGTCATCATGACATTGACATGGTGACGATTGAATGTGGAACACTTGACGGCAATACCCTTTTCAAGGGCTTCCTCGCCGAGGTAAGCGCCCCAGGGCCATGTGGCGATGATGGTGCGAATGGGGTTGTCGCCGGGATGGACACCCATGGCGCCGTCACCGATGAAAACCAGAGGACGGATATAAGCACCTGCCAGCTTATTGAGCTTGAGGGTCTCAACTGCAGCCTCGGTCAACTCTTCTGCTGTATACGGAACGGTGATTCCGAGAATCTTAGCAGAGTTAATCAGACGAACCATGTGCTCTTCGAGGCGAAACACCTCGGACGAACCATCTGCGCATTCGTATGCACGAATACCTTCAAAAACGCCTGCACCATAATGCAGAGTGTGAGTCAGGACGTGAACATTTGCCTCGTCCCAGGGAACCTGTTTGCCGTCGAACCAGATGGTTTCGGATTTCTGGACCATTAATATCTCCTTAAGGAATTTTTCGTCTCGAGGACGTAGAATACAGCATTGAAATAAGGACGCTATGAAAAAGTCTTTCCGAGGTCAAGATACACCTTGCATTATCAGTGCAATTTCATTTTGACAGCTACAGATTTAAGCGAGTATGTAATCTAACTTGCATTAATAAAATTGAGGAGTTTTTCAACATGTCCAAGTTTGCGAGAGTCGACAGACTGCCCCCCTATGTTTTTGCTCAGGTTAATGAATTAAAGATGAAAATGCGCCACGCGGGCGCGGATATCATCGACCTGGGCATGGGCAATCCCGATGTGCCCACACCAAAGCCCATTCTCGACAAGCTGACAGAGGCGGCGTACAAGCCAGGAAACTCCAAGTACTCAGCGTCCAAAGGTATCAAAGGCCTTCGTAAAGCCATCCGTGATTGGTACTACCGTCGTTACGACGTTTCTTTGGATCGCAATCAAGAAGTGTGTGTCACCATGGGCGCCAAGGAAGGTTTGGCCCACTTGGCGCTGGCCATGCTCAGCCCGGGCGATGTCGTGCTGGCACCGGACCCGGCCTACCCTATCCATCCTTATGCTTCGATCATTGCAGGCGCTGATGTACGACGTGTGCCCATCGGACCGGGTCAGGATTTCTTCGAAAACCTTGAAACAGCCGTCACTCATACTTGGCCCAAGCCCAAGTTGCTGATTATCAACTTCCCGCACAACCCGACAACACAGTGTGTGGAAAATGAGTTCTTTCAGCGTATCGTTGATTTTGCCAAAGAGCATGAACTGTTTGTCATTCACGATCTGGCATATGCGGATTTCGTCTTCGACGGTTATCAGGCCCCCAGCTTCATGCAGGCGGATGGAGCCAAGGAAGTCGGCGTCGAGTTCTTCTCCCTGACCAAGAGTTATTCCATGGCCGGTATGCGCGTAGGCTTCTGCGTAGGCAACCCGGACATGGTGCAGGCACTGACCCGCATCAAAAGTTATCTCGACTACGGCATTTATCAGCCAATCCAGATTGCTGCGACATGTGCACTCAACGGCGATCTGGGCGAGAACCCGCAATTCAGCCGCGAAGACATGGACAAGGCCGTAATAGACATTATGGATGTATACAAGGATCGCCGCGACGCCTTGTGTGCAGGATTGAACCGCATCGGTTGGGAAGTCACCCCGCCAAAGGCTACCATGTTCCTCTGGGCACCGATCCCTGAGCAATTCAAGCACATGGGGTCTGTCGAGTTCTCCAAGTTACTGCTCAAAGAAGCAGAAGTCGCAGTATCTCCAGGTCTCGGATTTGGCCAATATGGCGATGACCACGTACGTTTCAGCTTCGTTGAAAACCGTCATCGCACGAATCAGGCTGTTCGCAACCTGCGTAAATTTTTCTCTAAGGGGTAAATAATGGAAAGTATTAAACTTGGTTTGGGCGGTTTTGGAACCGTAGGTTCCGGCTTGGCCAAAATTCTTGATATGAACGCCGAGCGCATTGAAAAACGCCTGGGCAAACGTATAGAAATCAAAAAGGTTCTTGTTCGCGATCTCAACAAAAAACGCGCCTTTGATCCAGGTCCAGGGGTCTCTTTTACGGATGATCCGCATGCACTGGTCAGTGATCCTGATATTGATATTGTCGTCGAACTCATGGGCGGACTGGATACTGCCAAGAACCTCATCCTTGATGCATTTGAGCAAAAGAAACATGTCGTGACAGCCAACAAACACCTGCTGGCTGAACATGGACTGGTGCTTTTTCAGGCAGCCATTGATAATAATGTCGGCCTGATGTTCGAATCCAGTTGCGCTGGCGGTATTCCCATTGTTCAGACTTTGAAAGAAAGCCTTGCCGGTGACGAAATCAACAAGATGCTCGGCATCATGAACGGCACGGCCAACTATATTTTATCTGAAATGACCACCAAGGGTATGGATTTCGAGACTGCCCTTGCCGAGGCTCAGGACCTTGGGTACGCCGAAGCAGACCCGTCCTTTGACATCGAAGGATTCGATACTGCTCACAAGCTTTGCGTGCTCATACGCATGGCATACGGCGTGGACTACCCTCTCAATGAAATCCCGGTACAGGGAATCACCAGCGTCACACCGATGGATATCCAGTTTGCTCGCGAATTCGGCTATCGCATCAAGCTGCTGGCCCATGTAATGGATGTGGAAGGTAAACTGGAGGCAGGCGTACACCCTGCCCTGGTTCCGTACACCTATCTGCTGGCCCGTGTAGGCGGTAACTACAACGCTGTTCGTATCGAAGGCAATGCCGTTGGCCCTGTGATGCTCCACGGTCAGGGAGCTGGTGACCTGCCCACCGGAAGTGCCGTACTGGCAGACATTATGAACCTGACCCGCCAGATGAAGGGCTCCTGCGAGTTGCCGGACAATACCGGGTTCGACAACAAGCCTATTGAGCGTGCAACCATTCTGCCGCCGGAACAGTCCGTATCCAAATACTATTTCCGCTTCACTGTGGCGGACAAGACTGGTGTCATGGCGGCCATCACTCAATCTATGGCGCAACATGGTGTTTCCATTGCGCAGGCCGTTCAGAAAGGTGAAGCAGGAATGGAAGGCGTTCCGCTGGTCATCATCAGCCACGAAACGGCTGCTAAAAACGTAGACGCCGTAATCAATGAAATCGATGCAATGGACTTCACGGTAGAACCGTGTGTGAAGTTCCGAATCCTCTAGTAGGAAGTTATAATGAAAGTACTCTACCTCATCGCCGATGGCATGGGAGGTTGGCCTCTGGAGGAGCTAGGCGGCAAGACGACCATGGAAGCCGCCGATACTCCCAATATGGATGAACTGGCAAAAGACGGTATAGTCGGTGTTGCCCAGACCGTTCCTGAAGGAATGCAGCCTGGGTCCGATGTTGCCAACATGGCTCTGCTCGGTTTTGATCCTGCCCGCTACCACACTGGACGCGGCCCCATCGAAGCCGCGGCTCAAGGGCTTGAACTGAGTGAAGACGACCTTGTATGGCGCCTGAACCTCGTGACCGTTTCGCAGCTCAATATTGACGGGTACATGCGTGATTACTCTTCCGGTCACATTGATACGGAAGTTTCGCGCCCTGTAGTTGAAGCGCTTCAGGAAAAGCTTGGTAACGAGACCTATACCTTTATCCCAGGCATTCAGTATCGACATCTGCTGGTTCAGAAAGATGGCGCGAAGAGTGATGATGCTCAGATAGCAATCAATCCCCCGCACGACATCACAGATAAACCAATTAAGCTTGACCTACGGGCTTTTTCCAAGAGCCCACATCTTTGGGACCTTGTTTTTGAAGCTAAGGAAATCCTCGAAAACAGAGATATTAATATGTCGATGGCCAACTCCATTTGGCCATGGGGACAAGGGCGCCCTCTTTCCCTTCCGAACTTCACTGAAACCTTCGGACTTAAAGGTGGCGTCATCTCAGCAGTTGATCTCATCAAGGGCCTCGGTTTTGCTTCCGGCATGGATGTGATTGAAGTTGAAGGGGCTACAGGACTCCTTGATACCAATTACCAAGGTAAAGTTGATGCAGCACTTGAGTTTCTGAAGGAGAACGATTTTGTTTTCGTTCATCTGGAAGGACCTGATGAATGCGGCCATGGCGGCAATGCACAGGACAAAATCGAAGCCATCAACCGTTTTGATGCCCAAGTTGTTGCTCCGCTAAGAGAAGCGCTTAAGGATGAAGACGTTGCCTGGATCGTCACATGTGATCACTTCACCCCGATTGCCGAACGGACACACACAATGGATGCTGTACCCTTCCTCATAAACGGTTCAGGGTGCGCTCCATCCAACGTGCCCAGCTTCTCCGAAGCACAGGCCAACCAGACAGGGGTAAAACTTGAAGAGGGCCACACATTGCTCTCTTACGCACTTGACCAGTTGGGGCTCAAATAATGGCTACGCCAGATTTCCCATCAAATCAGAGCTGGTATAAGCACTTTGTTTCTTATGGCGAAACAGACACCATGGGCGTTCTCTATTATGCAGAATACCTGCATATATATGAACGAGCTCGAAGCTTCTTCATACGGGAGCACGGAATGAGTTACGCCGAAGTAGAAAGGCGAGGCATTATCCTTCCGGTACGTGAAGCGCAGAGCCGCTACCGTGCACCTGTGCGCTTCGATGATGAAATTCATGTTCGGGTCGGTATAAGTCAGTGGAAGCGTGCATCCATGAAATTCGCATATGAAGTTTGGGATAAAGACAGGGAAACTTTGCACGCTACAGGATTCACGGAGCATGCAGCTGTCAACAAGGAAGGAAAACCCACCAGGGTACCGGAATGGTTGAAATCATTGTTCGGTTAAAAAATATCCCATAGCACTAAAACAGCCGTTTACATGGCCGCGTTGATCTGGCATCTTCGCGGCCATGCTTATTGATTTCCATACTCACGTCTTCCATCCGAAAATTGCCGATAAAGTTCTGCACCAACTGGAAAATCACTATTCAATTCATCCGGTCGGAACGGGCACAGCTGACGATCTACTCCAGCGCATGTCCACTTCAGGCATCGATAAATCCGTGGTCCTGACAGCCGCTACAGCTCCAGCACAAGTCATTCCGGCCAACAACTGGGGCATACAGACAAGCAAGGAATATGATCAATTCATTCCCTTCGGGACTGTACACCCCAGATTCGACCAGATGGAAAGAGAATTGGATCGTCTGGAAAGCAATGGGATAAAAGGATTGAAATTTCACCCGGACTTCCAAGGGTTTCGGATGGATGATCCGGCCTTGTTCGATGTCATGGAAATGATTCAGGACAGATTCATCTGCCTTTTCCATGTAGGAGACACACTCCCGCCGGATGAGAATCCATCATGCCCTCGCAAGCTGGCCGCAATCAAAGCAGCTTTCCCTGAAACAACTATTGTTGCTGCTCATATGGGTGGATACCGTCACTGGAAAGAGGCCATAGAACACCTGGCTGGAAAAGGCATCTTAGTTGATACATCGAGTTCGCTCGACTTCATTGATGACAGGATGCTGAAGGAACTATTCGATGCTTTTGGTATCGAGAGTCTGCTTTTCGGCAGCGATTATCCCCTATTTGACGCATGTAATGAACTTGACCAACTCAAGAAACGCCTCTCACTCAATGAAGCCGCAATAGACCAAATCATGAGCAATGCATCTACCCTACTCAATTTATAGGGAATCGATACATTGTTGAATGCCATCAAATAAGTGTTGAAATCCGGAATCAATGCGATATAACGTATGGCAACTCTTGATCACAGGGGAGATTCAATGAGACAGCTTTTTTTTCTATTTATTTTCACCAGCACCCTTCTTCTTGCCGGGTGCGGTTCCAAGCAATACGAAGTAACCACCAAAGGTGGAGACATATATACAGCCAAGGGCGCTCTCAATTACGATGTTCAATCAGAGACATACTCTTTTGAGAACGAACAAGGTCTGGAAGTACGCTTGAATCAGGAAGACATAGAAGTCATCCAGGAAAAAAAATAAAACTTAATTCCCATCTAGATCAGATCGATAATCGATCCAAAATCAGGATCGAACATACGCTTGTATGTTCTGACGACAAATCCATCAGTCATTCCTGAAAGATAATCACACAACAATCTACGCCGATGATGGACATCACCATTGTTCATTGCATTGTGATAATGTGCCGGTAGCAGGTTGTAATTTGCCCTGCCATTCAAATACTCCTGCTCTATCACTTCAAATAATCCCTTCAGGATTCGCCCACCCTTGAACTCCAACTGATGCACCTGCGGGGTATGAAAAACGAGCGAGATGGCAAGTCGCTTGAGCAGTGTGCATAGCTCAAGACAATCTTCTGAAATATGTATATCGTACTTATAGCGGTTGGTACTCTCTGAAAGAGGAGTTTCTCTTTCAACCAAAGTCGTACCATGGATGAAAGTACCTATTAGCCTGGCAAGAAAAGAGCTGAAGGAATCATCAGCAATAGCCAGACATAAGTCATCTAAAAACCCGTGCTGATCCTTCGATAAATCGTCGCTGTGTTCATCCATCCAGTTACGGATGTTTTTCATTGAGATAAAACCAGCTCGGATTCCATCATCAATGTCATGAATGGAATAAGCGATGTCATCCGCCCAATCCATGATCCGACACTCCAGCGACTTGAAACTATTGCGTTCCTTTTCAGTTTCAAAAAGACTGGTAAAATGGTGATCAGGACTCACGAATTCCAAAATATCAGATTGAAAATCGTAAATGAAATGGTGCTTTTTCTTCTCTGATTCAGAAAACAAGGTCTTATACTTGAGCATCCCATCAAGAAATGCCCGCGTAGGCTTCATCCCAGACCAACAAGTTTTATCTCGGTAAAACAGGTCCACAAGAATTCGTAAATTTTGCGCGTTTCCCTCAAAACCACCGGACTCCTGCATCATGGTATTCAATACCTGTTCGCCTGCGTGGCCAAAGGAAGGATGCCCAATGTCATGAGCCAAACATATGGATTCAACCAAATCCTGATCGATATGATGGTCATCAGATAGTGCTGTCGAGGTCCGATTCAGGTGGTTCACTATGGAACGCCCGATTTGTGACACCTCCATGGAATGAGTGAGGCGTGTGCGATAAAAATCAAATTCACCGGACAAAAACACCTGGGTTTTATTCTGCAAGCGACGAAATGCTGGAGAATAGATAATGCGATCGCGGTCCTGCTCAAAAGGCGTCCGCCCTTTATCATTCTTAGACTGCCCCCGGCCAATGCATTCCGTATCAAAACTGGTATAAAAACTATTCTTCACAGCAAATCCTTTGGTGAAATCCAATCTATTCCGCCTGCTCTGCTTCGCCAATTTCTGATGAGCGAACTCATTGTAAGCTAATGAATTCCAGAATAAATAGCCAGTAGCTCAACACAGCGATAATATTTATCAGACATAAAAAAGCCCCCTGCAATGAGCAGGAGGCTTTTTTGATTTTTCGGTGTGTTATCCGAGGTCGGGAACAGCTCCAGAGTTTTCTCTGGATCCGCTACCTGCTGATAGCTTTCGCTCCATGAGATTGAAAATACGCGAGAACGTAAACGTCAATATCAGGTAGATACAACCGGCTCCAACAAGGAACGGGACGTACGTGTAGTATTTTGCTCCCAGTACTTTTGCAGAATACATCAATTCAGCAACACCAATAGTTGAGATCAACGATGAATCCTTAAGCAGCACGATCAATTCGTTACCCAGGGGCGGAATCATACGTTTCAAGGCCTGGGGCAGTATGATGTAAATCATGGCCTGTGTGTGACCAAGACCAGTACTGCGAGCAGCTTCCATCTGTCCTCTGTTGATGGACTGGATACCGGCTCGAATGATCTCCGCATTATAGGCGCCACTATTGATTCCAAGGGCAACAATACCAGTAATCAATGGGTCAGGAGATATTCCTTGCCCTGTCACCATCATGTAAATCTGAGGAAAACCGAGGTAGAAGAAGAATATCTGCAACAGCATCGGTGTTCCACGAATAACCTGAATGTAGGTATCCGCAATTATTCTGACGTAGAAACGGCGACTGATACGACAGGTACCTGCGATTACGCCAAGCACAAGGCCCATTGCCAATGCGCCAAAGGTGACCTGTATGGTGGCAGCCGCTCCATTCAGGAGCATGTCAAAATGTTTGAAAACGAGAGAGAAATCCATAGCCAACTCCTGAAATTAATGCCGGAAGGGGATACTCCCCTTCCGGCTAATCAATGCTAGAGATTCCACTTTTTGACGATAGCGTCGTAGGTACCGTCAGCTTTTACAGCTTCAAGGGCTTTGTTCAGGGCGTCCAGAAGCGGCTCGTTGCCTTTCTTGGAGATGATAGCGAACTCCTCAAAAGAAAGCGGCTCGCCGGCGCGCTTGAAGGTACCCTGCTTCATGTACTCATCTGCAACGGACAGATCTGCGATGACAGCATCGGCTGCGCGGTTGTGCAGCATCATGAAAGCGATGTTGTAGCTCTCGGGCTTGACGACTTCAGCACCTTCGATCTTGTCAGCCTGCTGTTCACCGGTGGTGCCCAACTGGACGGCAATCTTTTTGCCTTTCAGGTCAGCAACAGATGCAATGTCGGAATCAGGACGAGTAACGATGACCTGACCGCTTGCAATATACGGAGCGGAAAAGCTCACCTGCTCTGCGCGCTCGGGAGTGATGCTGAAACCGGACATGCCAACATTGACCTGTCCGCTCTGAACAGCAGTTACGATTGCGGCAAATTCCATGGTGACCCATTTGATTTCAAGATCCATTTTTTTTGCCATTGCATTAAGCAGGTCAATGTCGAAGCCAATACGCTCACCATTGTCACCAATGGACTCGAACGGAGGATAGTCAGGGCTGTTACCTACAGTGATAACACCGGCCTTTTTCACATCGTCCAACACGGCACCAGCAAAAGCAGGAACAGCAAGAGCGACAGTCAGTATAGCTGCCACGACAATAGTAAACATCTTATTGCTTTTCATGGTAAACTCCTTTGAGCAGTAAGTATTAATTCAAGCCAGATGACTTGACGTTATCTCAATACAGCGATTCAGGGGAATTATTCTACGACACCGGCCATCAATGGTCCGATCTTACTTGTGGTTTCAGGATCGGAGGTCGGCAAAATACCCAATATTTCACCCCGATAAATAACAGCGATTTTATCAGCAAGCTGGAGGGCTTCATTCAAGTCACCGGTAACCAGCATAATACCAGCCATATCACGAGCCTGAAGCAAACGTCCCCAAACTTCTTCTGTGGCTGAGACATCAAGCCCCTGCGTTGGCTGCTCGGCAACAATCAGCCGTGGCTGCCTGTAAAGTTCACGGGCAAGCACTGCTTTTTGTAGATTGCCACCGGACAACTGCCATGCAAGTGCATGGATTCTTCCGGGCCTGATATCAAATTTTTCTATGAGATCGATGGTATCTTTTTCTGCCTGCTTTTTATCAAGCCACCACCCTTTGGCAAACCCTTTGCGAGTAGTCAGCAACAGGTTGTCCACCAGGTTCTGGTTACGCAAAGTAGCAAGGCCCAGTCGGTCTTCAGGGATGTAGCACATGGATCTGTTCCATGTGGACTCAGCAAAAAACTTGCGCCAGGGCTGTCCCATGATGAACACGGTATCGATGGGCGGTTTGACAAGGCCGGTTACAGCTTCGACGAGGGCTTTTTGTCCATTACCGGCAACGCCGACAATAGCTACAACCTCACCTTTTTTGACCTCAAGATCGATGTTGCGCAGGCCCAGGCCATTCATGTTCCTGATTTCCAGAACCGGCTCACCTATCTCGACTTCACTTCTGTCGACTTCCAGCAGAACATCCTTGCCAACCATTTTTGAAGCGAGGTCGGCTTTCGACTCGATCGCTGCCGGGTCCAACTCGCCCTCAATGCGGCCACGACGGAGAATTGCTATCTCGTCGGCCAAGGCGATGACTTCTTCCAGCTTGTGACTGATGAAAATAATTGATTTTCCCTGCTCAGTCATTCGCCAGAGTGCCTCAAAAAGACTGTTGGTCTCTTCGGGGGTAAGAACGGCTGTCGGCTCATCAAAAATGAGAATCTGGCTCTCGCGATACAGCAGCTTCAAAATCTCGACAACCTGACGCTCTCCCATCGACAAATCAGTGATGTGCGCCGCTGGATCAATAGCCAAACCGTACTGTTTGGCCAACTCTCCAACACGTTTTTCCATCTCGCGTGGATTGACGATAAAGCTGCCTTCCTGACCAAGGAGGACATTTTCGGCAACAGTCATCGAATCAACCAACATGAAATTCTGGTACACCATACCAATGCCAGCAGCGATGGCATCCTTGGAGGTCTGAAAACGAACAGGTTTGCCTTTGACCTCGATATGCCCTTCATCCGGTTGGTAACGCCCAGCAAGCATGGACATCATGGTCGACTTGCCTGCTCCGTTCTCACCGAGCAACGCCTTGATGCGTCCGGGGTATATATCGAGAGTGATACCGTCATTCGCGACAACCTTTCCGAAGCGCTTGGTCAATCCCTTAAGACTGACAACAGGTTTGGTGTCTTCGGGTAATTGCCTGAAACCAGCAGGTCGGACGAAATTAAAACCGCTCATACGTCTAGCCTTCCGGTTCGATGTTAGTTCCAAGCGCTGCAGGAGCATCGATACGACGCCCGCGAGCAGCAGAAATGATCAGAACTATAATGGTAAGAAGATATGGGAGCATCAGAAGCAGTGAAGAAGGAAGATTGGTTCCCATTGCCTGAAGACGAAGCTGGAACGCCATGACACCACCGAAAAGATACGCTCCGACAACAGCCCTTCCAGGACGCCAGAAGGCGAAAATGACAAGAGCTACCGCGATCCAACCACGACCGCCTGACAGACCGTTAGTCCACAGGTGGGTATAAGCGAGAGAAAGATAGGCCCCGCCAAGGCCGATCAGGAAGCCACCGACAACAACGGCAAGATACCGTAACTTGATGGGTTTCAAACCAACTGCAGCTGCAGCAGCAGGCATTTCTCCAGTAGCTGACACATGCATTCCGAGGCTGGTTCTTTTCAGGAAAAACCAAAAAATGACAGGGACGACAAAAGAAACATACACCAGCGCGTCATGCTTGAAAAAGATATCTCCGATGATCGGAATCTGGGAAAGGACAGGGAACGGGAACGGATCAAAGCCTGGTGCAGGAAGCCCTACATAGGGAACGCCAATGAAATCGGCAAGGCCAAGTCCGAGTATGGTAATTGCGAGCCCTGACACAACCTGATTGCCCAAGCAGGTAATACACACAAACCCATGAAGAGCAGCCATGGCGAAACCGGCAAATCCGCCAGCAAAGAAAGCCAGCCAAGGCGACCCTGTGTACATGCTCGTAACAAAAGCAGCCAGTGCGGAAACAGCCAGCATGCCTTCCACGCCCAGATTGAGCACACCACCCTTCTCGGTCATCATCTCACCAAGTGTGGCAAAAAGAATAGGAGTGCCAGATTGAACCGTGGCCGCCAAAAGGGGTATCATTAATTCCCACATACTTTTACCCCTGCGAAGATTTCTTACGTTCCAGTTTATACAAAATGAAGAACTGTCCAGCCAAAACCATCAGCAAGATCATACCTTCCATAATCACGCCAAAGGCTGCTGGAATCTGTAACTCCAACTGCATATTTTCAACACCCACACGAAGAGCGGCGAGAAGGAAGGAGGCGAAAGCAATGTTGAGGGGTTCAAGGCGTGCAAGCCAGGCAACTACAATGGCTGTATATCCGTAGCCAACCATCAGGCTGGGCTGCAGCCTGTTAAGGACTGCGGAAGTTTCTATGCAGCCGGCCCATCCAGCAAAACCACCGGAAAGAGCCATTACGAAAACAACCAAAAAGCCATATCGAATCTTGGCATACTTGGCCACGCGAGCACCTTGCCCACTTGCCTTGAGTTCGTAACCAAGACGAGTGAAACTCATGAACGCCCACAATCCAATGCCGACGATCATGCAAAATAAAAGACCCCAGTGCACCCGGCTGTCCCCTATTCCAGAGATAACAGCACCAGAGGTGAATTCCGGGGTCATCGGAAAGCCGAAGCTGGTCGGATCTTTCCAAACGCCGAAAACAAGGTAATCCAATAGGAGGATCGCAATATAGTTCAGCATCAGAGTCGAAATGATTTCATTGACCCTGAGCTTCATTTTAAGAAGAGCCGGAATAACCGCCCACAGGCCTCCCAGTATGAATGCCATAATAAACATCATGGGGAGCAGAAGGTAACCTGGCAGATTCGGAAATCCGAGCGCAACCCAAGTGGCTCCAATAGCTCCCAATGCAAACTGACCTTCTGCGCCGATATTCCAGATTTGCATCCGAAAAGCGACGGCGACGCCCAGTGAGCAGAGGAAAAGCGGTATGGCCTTGAGCAGCGCCCCTTCCAGGGCCCACAGATTACCAAAACTACCCTGCCACAGAATATCCATTCCATAGACGGGGTCTTTGCCCTGCCATGCGAGCAGCAAAGCGCTCACGACAAGGGAAAAGAGCAGGGCGCCCAGGAATACAACCAGGGCGCCCCACTTCCAGGGTTCTTCTCTTTTTCTTACTTTCAGCACGTATTGTCCACGTAGTTACTCGGTAGTACCGACAACACCCTCAACGAACCAGGTCATGCCGAGCAGATCGCCGTCAGCAGCAACTGTGCCTTCGGGAATAGCCACTTCACCCTTCTGGTTCTTGATAGGACCAGCGAAGATGGTGTCATTGCCAGCAACCAGTTCAGCCTTGGCAGCCAGAACTTTGGTCTTCACGTCTTCAGGAACCATCGGTCCCATCGGGGCGATATCAACAACACCGTCAGCCATGGACCACCACATGGACTGGTTGCCCTGCCAGGTGCCGTTCTTCACAGCTTCAACAGTCTTGACGTAAGCCGGACCCCAGTTCCACACAGCAGAAGTGAGGTGCGCCTTGGGAGCGAAAGAGGACATGTCGGAGTTGTAACCGACAGAGTAAACGCCAGCTTCCTGAGCAGCTTCCTGCGGAGCCGGAGAATCCTGATGCTGGGCGATTACGTCGCAACCTGCATCCAGAAGGGATTTGGCAGCGTCTTTTTCCAGAGCCGGATCGTACCAGGTCTTGGTCCAAACAACGCGTACTTCAACCTCAGGGTTCATCAAACGTGCACCCAGGGTGTAGGCGTTGATGCCGCGAATAACTTCAGGAATCGGGAAAGCAGCAACATAGCCGAGCTTGTTGGTCTTGCTCATGGCACCAGCAACCATACCGGTCAGGTAACGGGACTGGTAGATGCGACCGAAGTAGTTGGAAACGTTCTCGGACTTCTTGAAGCCGGAGCAATGCATGAATGCGATTTCGGGGAACTCTTTACCAACCTTGATGGTGGGGTCCATGTATCCGAAGCTGGTGGTGAAAATCAGATCGAAGTCCTTGCGAGCCATGTTGCGGATGACGCGCTCGGAGTCAGCACCTTCAGGAACAGACTCAACATACTTGGTATCAACGTAACCAAGCTCAACAACAGCCTGACGGCCGAGGTCGTGGGAATAGGAGTAACCGGCATCACCGACGGGAGAAACGTAGACGAAACCAACTTTCATCTTTTCGTTCTCAGCAGTCGCTTCAGCCTTTTCCTCTACCTGAGGAGCAGCTTCAGGCTCAGCTTTCTTTTCCTGCGGGGCTTCGCCACAGGCAAACAGGGTAAGCATCATGGCCATAGCAGCCATGACTACAAACATTCTCATTACTTTTTTCATGGGACTTCTCCGTTAGCGTTAAGATCAGAATCCAATATCCCAGCACGCGTTTCAGGGCAAGGCCCTTTGAACTGCGACCACATCCATTACTATTATCAATATATTAATGGATCGACTAATCCACTGTCTGAATGATCGGCTCGACAAACTGTGATCCTGCGTCCCATGGGAACAGAATCCACGTATCCTGGCTGACTTCGGTAATGTATGTTTCTACCATTGGGCGTCCCTCTGGCTTGGCATACACTGTAGCAAAGTGAGCGTTTGGAACCATGTCACGAGCTATTTTGGCGGTTTTGCCTGTGTCAACGAGATCATCAATAAGAATCCAGCCTTCTCCATCGTTCTCAATGGGCTTTAGGACTGTGGCATCTCCTTGCTCTTTCCAGTTGTAACTGGACAGACAAATCGTATCAATAAGATGAATATCGAGTTCACGAGCGAGGATGGCAGCAGGGACCAAGCCTCCACGGGTAATTGCGATAATTCCTTTCCAGGGCCCCTTGTCCATCAAGCGCCATGAAAGTGCGCGGCAATCACGCTGCAGTTGTTCCCACGATACCGGAAACATTTTGCGATAACGGCTCTTATCACCCATATGTGCATCTCCTCAATTTGATCTCGCGAAATGAAAGAAGGTGGTCACTTACCCATGTTTGACCGATTAATCAAGAGTACAAGCCCTCCCCTTGTAATCAAAAATGAAACTAAGCGTTTTTCTCACCTTGTCCGAGAAGAGCTTGGAGGACAGAACCTTTCCAGCTACCCGTTTGTTTATCTCGCTTACAGTGGGATATGCATGCATGGCAGATGCAACTGTTGTAAGATTGGTTTTCGAATTGAGAACAGCCACCCATTCGGCTGCGAGTTCTCCGGCATGAACACCTACCATTTGCACACCCAACGGCTTCCCTTTTTTATCAAGTAAGAGTTTAATTTTCCCTTCAGGATACCCTTCAGCCTGAGCACGGTCGTTAACGGAAAAGGATTCATCCCAAACAGTATACTCGATCCCTGCGGCTGTGGCTGCCATCTCGTTGAGGCCCAAGCTCGCCAGTTCCGGTTCAGTGTAAGTGCACCAGGGCATCCACGTATAGTCCACCTTTCGGGGAAGCTTGAAGACTGCGTTGGAAATAACAATACCGCCTTCATAGCCTGCGGCATGGGTGAATTGGTACTTTCCAATGACATCTCCTGCAGCGAAGATATGCTTTTGTGAAGTACGCAAACGGTCATCAACCTTCACTCCTCTAGCGTCATACTCCACACCTGCGTTTTCAAGCTGAAGCGTACTGATACTGGGCTGCCTTCCGACGGCCACCAGTATCTTGTCCGCACTGATTGTGTGCGTTTCGCCGTGAGCTTCATAGGTCAATTCAACACCAGCAGCAGTCTTTCTGACCTCCTGAGTCTCAGCGCACAGGTCCAATCCGATCCCTTCCCGTCGGAAAGCATCCTGAACCATCTCAGCCATATCCTGATCGTCGGCGGCTAAAATCTGACAGTTTCGCTGCAGTATCCTGACATCAGTCCCCAAACGAGAAAAAGCCTGAGCCAGCTCACACCCGATTGGCCCACCACCAATGACGATCATTGATTTGGGCAAATCCCGCAGGGAGAAAATATCCATGTTGGTCCAGTAACCAGCCTCTGCAAGCCCGGGGATGGGCAACTCGACCGGTTCCGAGCCTGTTGCCAACACCCAGTATTTGGCAGAGACCCGTTTTCCGTCATACTCAACCTGATGATCATCAACAAAAGAAGCATCGCCAAACACAACCTTGGCGCCCAGTTGGCAAAAACGCTCTTCGGAATCATGAACCTGAATTTTATCGATAATGCCTTGAATCCTGTCGTTGACTTTCCCAAGGTCAACTGGTGGCAAATCTACCGGGGGCAATCCATAGTGCTCTGCTGTTCGCATTTTTTGGTAGACTGATGCTGATTTAATCAGCGCTTTACTTGGCACACACCCATAGTGCAGGCAGTCACCACCCAACTTCGAATCCTTTTCAATCAGAATGGTTTTAACACCAAGCTGGGCAGCACCAGCGGCAACAGTAAGTCCGGCCGCTCCTCCACCGATTATCCCTATGTCATAATCATACTTTGCCATCTGCCTGCCTTTTGCTCTTGTACAAACTCAGAAGTTTTTTCATGACCAGTGGAAAAACACCAATGACTGCAAACGATAGTATCAAACTTGGAGAAAGCAGTCCCGACAATGATTCCAGTTGCCCAAGTTCTTTCCCTGCGTTGATGTAAACAACTGTCGCAGGGAACATGCCAAGCTGTGAAACCCAGTAGAAAGTCCGCAAACGCATTGGGGTCAAAGCAATCACTGTATTGATAACGAAAAATGGGAAGATGGGGATGAGTCGAAGCGTAAACAGATAGAAAGCCCCTTCTTTCTCAATCCCTTCATTAACTTTAGCCAACTTATCGCCAAATCGATCCTGAACCCAGTCCCGCAGGACGTATCTGGAAATCACAAAGGCGACAGCAGCACCTATACTGCTTGCAAAGGATACAACGATAACACCGGTGACCAAGCCAAACATCGCACCACCAGCTAGCGAAATAATAGTCGCTGCGGGAAGAGCGAGCGCTGTGACTGCTACATAAATGCAAAAATATACAGCTATGAAGGTGAACGTGTGCTGATTGTATAGTTCAATAAAACGCTCTTTGGATTCCTTGAAATATTCCAATGAAAAGAAATGCCCCAAATCGAAAACGAAATAAGACGCAATCAGCGCACCAATGACACACAGCACCAAAAGACGTTTTGTTGAAGACTGCACAGCTATCACCTGCTCTTACGCAACTGCGAGGCGTAAAAAGCTGCTCCATACAGCCCACTTTCCTCGTTAACATTCAATATCACCGGAACAGTATGGAGAAAGGATTCATAGACATGAGAATTATGAAATTCAGCAAGGAAATCCGGAGAATCGACAAACAGTTTATTCTTTGAAGCAATTCCTCCGGCAATGTAGATCCCCCCATAGCACATGGTGGATAAAGCCCAGTCGCGACAGGCTCTGCCATAAAAACGAGCGTACCATTTGGTGGTCTCGCTTTCCGGGGTTATTACCTCTGAGATTTCTTTGGGAGAAAGGTCATCGCCCGTCAGGTACTTATGAAGAAGCCGCAACCCAAGGCCGGTTACAACACTGTCGCCCTCGGGCCAGTTCCGCTTACTTTCCCGCCTGTTGAACTCTGCATAGGCGAACTCTTCCTGCCCATTGAACGGGAAAGCCATATGACCGCCTTCTGATGCAAGAGCGGTCCATTCCGACTTGCTCGGCAACAAAGCTGAATACCCCAGACCGGTCCCAGCGCCGATTACTGCAATAACAGAGTCTGGCTCTGCCTCCCCTTTCTGAATTGTGTGGGAATCATTAATGGCTGAAGTTCTGCATGCATACGCCTGCGCTGCGAAATCATTTATCAAGGCAGCATTGGATGTACCAAAATCGACTTCATCCAAATCTATCTCCCATGGAATGTTTGGGAGGTAGCGACTTTTCCTTTCGTGTGAGACTGCTCCCGCAACAGCCAGAGTGATACTGTCAAAAGAGCCTGGAGTCCCAGAGAAGTCACTATCCCAAAGCTGCTCAAGCAACAGGGGAAACGATTCGACGTCATGTGTTTGGAGCCAGATGGAATCTTCCATCTTCAACTCTCCGTCAGTGCTTTCAAATACTGCGAACCGGCTGTTAGTTCCGCCTATATCCGCAGCCAATATTTTTACCATCGTTACGCATCCTCCGTGGGCGGAACGATAGCATATATCATCAAAAAAAAAAGGAGTCATAGGACTCCTTTTTCTCATCAAACCAGATACTAGGCAGCATCTGGAGCCTTTATCTGTGGCTCCTTGTCGACCAAATCGACCGGCTCAACAGGTGCTTTCTTTTTTTCTACATATTTTCGAGTGATTCTACGGAGCGTTTCCGTCTTACCAGCTCGTTCACTGGGGCTCAGAAATGATGCAAGTTTCCGCTCAAGTTTGTAGGAGTTCTGCTCCTTACCAATGGCAATAACCCCTTCCAATACCAACTTCTGGTTGAGCAATTCTTCTCGGGTAGAATAATTGATGTTCTCTGCAATCGGGGAAAAAACAAGATTACTTAATACAAGCCCGTACAGTGTGGAAATAAATGCTACCGGGATGTTCTTCAAGATAACCGCTGTATCATTTATACCCATCAACAATCCGATGAGGCCAATCACACTGCCTGCAACACCAAAAGCTGGAGACATTCTGGCCATGGTTTGGAAAAACCGCTCACTTTGCTGACGGCGAAGGTTGAAGAAAGCCATTTCAGTGTTCAAGGTATCCCTGATTTCATCCTCCTTGTAATTATCAACAAGCAAGGCCAGGGCGGTCTTCAAGAATGAACAGGTATCCTTAGCTTCAGCACGTTCAAGGGAAAGAACGCCATCTACTTTTGACTTCACTGACAGATCAAGCAGTGTCGTTACGATCTCGCCTGATGTGGCTCGACCATTGCGATACGCATTTCTGGCTACCATGAACGCATTTTTGACATGCTCAACCGGATAGCTGATCAACATGGCAGCCGTCAGTCCTGAGACAACCACCAGTAGCGCGGCGAGGTTCCAATATGCAGCCGCTGCGCCAGTCAGCAAAAAGCTTCCAACAAATATCAACAGGCTCACAATGACGCCAAGCAGATTTTTTTTATTCATAACAACCTCGTATAATCATTTGGCGTTGGTAATGACGATTTCAACACGTCTGTTCAGCGAATTATTGGTCGCGGATGTTTCCGGCAATTCGGGCTGGTAAGGTCCACGGCCCGTAATGACCATTCGTTTTTCTGAAACATCAAAACGTGTCATGAGTAACTCGGCAACCTCGGCGGCACGATCTGTGGAAAGAGTGAATGCACCTTTTCCTGTAGCCTCATCTTCAGATGAAAAGCCTATTACGTGCACGGTACCAATTCGAAGCTGCACGATTTCGGCTATTTCTCGGATATACTGACCTGCATCAGGGTTCAGAGCGGCACTGCCCGGCTGAAAGAACAGAGCTCCACGCAATGTGATTCGTATTTGATCACCATTCTCGCGAACAACGGTTACACCATCTGCCCGAGAGCGATACAGCACATCCTTGTCTCCCACTTGAACGACATCGCCATTACCATTGATATCCGCCCTACTGGAAAGCTGACCAATAAGACCAATGAGTGGATCGAGCGTACTTGTCGATCGTGCTTCATCTGCGCTCTGCTGGCTAAACAGAATCTTAACATCCTGGTGAGTGCTGGCGTAAATAAACAGAACAACAAACAGGACAAACATCACCATCATCAAATCTGCCCAGGGAACAGCCCAGTCATTCATGCCACGAGCAGGCGAGCTGCTTTCAAATTGATTGAAAGAAGTAAAGTTCATATTTGGTCCTTGCCTATTATCCTGCATTATCGCTCCATGAGATTTCGATACTTCGTTCGAAGCAATAACTTTGCCAACATGACAACCGTATGTAATAAATGAGTATTTTATTCATAAAACATAGATATAGATCAATGCGACAAAAAACCGTCACCATTTGACGCTTCATTACTTTTGAGCCATGAATCGAAACCATGAACAATACAGCTACCGGACCATTTCAATCAGAAAAAGAAATCGTTTTGGCCTCTGGGTCACCCAGACGAAAAGAACTGCTCCAAGGGCTTGGGCTGGATTTAACAATTCAGCCAAGCACATTGGATGAGCCATTGCCTGAAGATGATGAGTCCCCACAAGAATATGCTTTGCGTATGGCGGAGATGAAAACCCGTGATGTGGCAAACCAGCATCCAGATGTAACAGTAATTGGTGCCGATACCATCGTTGTTTTGAATGACAGGATAATGGGCAAGCCACACAATGAAGAAGATGCGTTGAACATGCTCAAGGCATTAGCGGGTGAAAAACATCAGGTAATTACAGCATTCTGCATTATTCTCGACAACAGCAAGGCCGTAACACAGGCTGTGGTGACAGATGTTTACATGCGGGAATCAAGTGATAAGGAGTTGCTCGGATATATCGCCACAGGGGAACCCGTGGATAAAGCCGGAGCATATGCCATTCAGGGGATTGGAACCTTTCTCGTTAAGGATATCAAAGGATCCTATACGAATGTTGTTGGATTACCTCTTACAGAGGTGATTGAGACCCTGGTTCAGTGGAGAGTGATTGCAGCCAGATAGCTCCCGGCTTCTATTATACGTATTCCAAAGGTAGTGACATGACACTTGATGACCCAATCCTCGAAACCTGGTCATCCGTAACAGACACCGATCAAGTTTTTCCCATCATGCCTGATGGTTGCCGAGACTTGATCATCAAGCAGGCTCCCGGAAAACCACAGCACCTATTCATCTCAAGCCTCATGTCCTCACCCAAGAAAGTATTTGCGCAAGAAGGTACGACATTCATTGGGGTTCGACTCAAGCCTGGAGCGACGATTTGTCCTCAGGTACTCGAAAGTCACCCCTTGCCTGACTCCATGGATGCCCTGACCCAATTGACATATAATGCTGCCTCGTTGTCATCAAGTGTCTCGGACATGATGCACTGCTTGGCATTTGCAGCGTCCCCCTCTGAGGCAGCCAACAATTTGGGCGTAAGTCTGCGAACGCTCCAGCGCCATACCCTGAAAACCACAGGGAGAAATCCAGGCTTTTGGCGCCGATTGGCCAGAGCGAGAAAGGCTGTCCGCTGTATCTTGTCTGGATCCAAACTACATGAAGCAGCCCATGAATGTAATTTTTCTGACCAAGCCCATATGACACGAGAGTTGAAAAACTGGTTCGCCATGACTCCCGGAGAACTCGCCTCCAGCCGGATAGATTCTCACCATCCGGCATGGAGTATTTGCGACAGTGGTTATGACGCGCCTTGGACCGGCGAACATATTTCGACCAGATAACCGTTGTTGTCGAGAACATAGGCTGTGGTCTGCCCCCACTCTTCCTCACGCACTTCTTGCACCACCTTAGCTCCAGCAGATCGAGCCTTCTCAAGGGCTGCAGGCACATCATCCGTTTCAAAAGCGATTTCAAAAATGGGAGATGTCGGGTCGGGAACTCCAGGTGACTTACCGAGCTCAGTCATTAGGCGACGTGATGAAAAAGACAGTGTCGTGGCCCCGGTATCCAACTCGCCATAGTCACCAGACTCATGGATCATGGTACGTTTCAGACCAAAGACCTGCTCATAAAACTCAATACTCCGGGCGACATCCTCAACGTAGAAAATGGCATATTTTAAATGCACAACTTGCTCCTTTGTTGTTTTTTAGAATGTAATAGCACCCTAAGAGCCAGTCTTGAATAATCACGACAAGATCAAAACAACATACTCTTATGACACTTGATGACTCGCCGGGACGCGTCTACGGATAGCTCCAAACCATCACCATTCATACACGAATCAGACTGAGAGCCGATACCCAACTCAACTCTCAGCCTGTTTTATTTCTTCATGTACTTAATCAGATAAGTAAACTCTCCCAAATCCACGACGTTCTTTTTCGTAAATCCGTGAGGAAGAACCAGTTCATCTGCATCTGATTCTCCAATGCGCTCATCTATGTCCGGGCCAGGGCCATAATTGACCTTTTTGAACTCGATCAGAATAAAAAAGCCACCAGGAGAGATAACTCGTGATACTTCTTCAACAACCCCACTTCTCGTTGATTCTGGCAAATCGTGTAGAGCAGTTGCCATCAGGCACACATCAATAGTTGAGTCCTGCAAAGGGAGTTGTGCCGTTATATCGACAAGCTTGGCCTTTATCGATTTCAAATCATGCTGCTTTGCATAATTCGTCAATTCAGCAATGCCTTCTTCCCATAAATCAAAGGCATGTACCGTGGCATCGGCATTGAGTTGCCCTGCAAGCTCCACAGTATACCTACCGACACCACAAGCCATATCCAAATATGTTCCGTCAGGATCGACAATGACTTCACTAAAAACCAAATCGTTATCAACGAGGTCCAGGCTGCTCTTTCCGGCGGCAACAGGCTTTTCATTCATACGTTCCCCTAAAATTATTATTTGGAATTTATGTGGCCAACTACACTGGCAAAACCAAACCAACTGCAAGCCAACCGTACGCAATCATGGACAACGTAAACAAGATTTTTTCACCAATTGATTTTGATCCGTGATCCATATGATCGTGTCCGCCCATTCTTTTCCAAATGACGAATACGCCTGAAAGAATGATGAAAACAAGATTAAGGCCAAACGTATGATCCACCGCAAAAAAGCTTCTATCCGTGAGCACCCGTGCCGATTCGCTTGTGGGCAGCATGTCGAGTGCGGCAAATCCATAATGCATGGCTACTGCCGCAGCTACGAGTACGGTCAACAATATGCCCAACAAATAGAAGGCCATTTTCCAGCCGTAGTATTGAGCCTGAATCCTTAGAACCGGGAAGACGACCAAGTCACTGAAAATAAAGGCCATGACTCCAGCAAAACTGACCCCGTTACTAAAGAGAACAGCAGCCAACGGGATATTGCCCATCGAGCCTATGAAGGTGAAAAAAGCGGCAACCGGGCCGATGACAGCCTGCGACAAGACCTGCCAAAAAGTCGGATCCGCAACATCCGAACTGATGAAGAGCGCCTGAAAAAATGACCGGGGTACAAAGGCTGCAATAATACCAGCAACGGTGAAACCGATGGTCACATCTTTCCAGACCATCGACCACTCCATTGCATAGCGTTGCGCTACTTTGAACCATCCCTCTCGTGAAACAATCAATTCCCGCCAGTCTTGGCTGCCGTCACCATCATTGTCATCTGTTTGCTCTCTCGCATGTTTGAGGGCTTCTTTCTCCAGACCGGCAGGAAGAGTTACTCGGACCAGAGCCCACATGAAGAGGATCAGAAGAATACCTCCAACATACTCACCTACTACAAACTGCCATGACAAGAACACGGCAATGATAATTCCAAGCTCAACAACAAGGTTGGTCGAGGCGAGCATAAAGGCCAAGGCTGGAATCAGCCCCGCCCCTTTTGCAAACAGAGACCGAGTGGTAGAAAGTGCCGCAAAGCTGCACGAGCTAGAAATAAAGCCGAAAAATGTAGCTAGAAAGACACTCCGGCCAGAGCTGCCTCCCATCCCTTTTTTCATTCGTTCTCGAGTAACGAAAACCTGGATCATGCTGCTGATAAGATATCCCAAGCCAAAGGCCCAGAAAGCCATCCAAAACAATCCAACAGTCGTTATTGCCGCTTCGTTCCAAAGTTGAAAGAATGATTGCATGCTACTCCTGTAAATCAGGTTACTCATAAATCATCAAATACAACCTCAAACTGTACCTGAAAAACATGTTGAGAACAACTCAACGAACTAATTATGCATATGGTATGGTGTAGGAAATAAGAAAGGACCATCTCTGGACGAGTCTAAAAATAAAGATGGTTCAATAAATTGGGCAGATAAAAAGCACACCGACAGCCATCTATGGATTATCCCGCGAACCATGCACCAGAGGCTTTGACATAGTCACGGTGCGAAGCGTATCAAGTGCATCCAATATCTATTAAGTGAGACATGATTGCATATGAAAACGACCTTACCTTCTG
>CEUM01021631.1_pt1 | contig 29423 bp, 31 predicted proteins | sample 356421 | NCBI WGS metagenome assembly CEUM01 (sample SAMEA2622716, study PRJEB7988) | marine metagenome | biome: marine biome (ENVO:00000447); feature: surface water layer (ENVO:00002042); material: "saline water (ENVO:00002010), including plankton (ENVO:xxxxxxxx)" | depth 5 m
GGTAGCCTGGGCGGTGTCAGCAAGCCGGTCCTGGAACGCGTCTATGAATACTGGACCAATATTGACGCTGAAATCGGCAAACGCATCAAGGAAGGTAACGAGGCCAAGTAACACCCCTCTGCCACTTAAAGGGTGCCAGTTGCTAGACACTGGCCGAATGCCAACAAAAAAGCCCCGGGGGGACATCCCCCGGGGCATACTTTCGCATTCGCCAATCGGATTGCTTATTGGGCGGCCTTACGGGCAGCCTCAAGCCATCCATTCCATTTATCCTGATTGTCGGCGATCCACTCATCCACATGCTTGGCAATGTGCTTGTCGGTCTTCTCGCCTTCATTCATGCGGGTATTCTGCTCGTTGATGTCGATTAACGGCAGCTCAAACACTTCCATGAAGCGCTTGGCAGCCGGATTGGCTTCCATGAACTTCTTGTTGGCGACAAGACGGATATCGGAAACCACAAAACCCAGCTTGATAGGATCTGATACCGCACCATCGATGCCGGAAACAGTCATCCGCTCCTTGGCCGGAGCCTGCGCTTCGGTGGGAACGATTTCCGGGACACCAATCCACACGACATCCTTGCCGGGCTTCAGCTTGAAGATCGTCCAGTTGGGAGCCCAGGTATAGAAGAAGACCGGCTCGCCAGCCTTGAAGGAGCCGAGGGCATCAGCCATGCCCGCCTCATAGGAGGCCTTGACCGGATTGATGTGGTCATCAAGATCATACTCCTTCATGTGGTGGGTAATGATATTTTCACATCCCCAACCCGGAGGACAGGCGGTCAGGTCGGCCTTGCCATCACCATTTTTATCGAACGCCTTTTTCACTTCATCACGCTTGAAATCATCAAGGGTCTTGATGTTGTACTTTTCAACATGTTCCTTGCTGACAAGATATCCCTGCAGACCACCGGCTTTGACCACATAGCCAACCGCGTCAGCCTTTTCGTAGAAGTCTTTGGGCAGCTGGCTGTTGTGATTGGGAAACCAGCCATTGGTCCAGTAATCCACATCACCCAGCGCTACGGTCTTGTAGAAAATGGGGTTCTGCAGGTCTTTTGGCTTATCCACTTCATATCCAAGTTCTTCCAGTCCACGACGGAACAGTGCTTCCTGAAAGAAGCCGGTGTTCCAGGTGGCACGAGCAGGCTGAACCGTAACCCCTTTCCCGGGTTTCATGTTCATTGCCATGGCGCTGGACGCCATGATGGTAATACAAAGTACGGCAAGCAAAAAACGACGCATACACTCTCCTTGATTGGGATTGGTAATATTCCCCTGCCAATTGCGTATGGCAACGGGAAACGGTCTGGCGTCTTTTGCCAGACCTATAAAAAAGGGAGCGCATTTCTGCGCCCCCCTTGTTCATTTATGTAGTGTGGGAGCTACTTGGCAGCCTTGCGAGCGGCTTCGAGCCAGCCCTGCCAGGTGTCCTGGTTGGCTGCGATCCATTCATCCACATGCTTGGCGATATCCTTCTGGGATTTTTCGCCTTCGTTCATGCGGGTGTTCTGGGCTGCGATATCCACCAGCTCAAGTTCGAAGTTCTTGAGGAAGGTGGCTGCTGCGGGATTGTCCGCGAGGAATTTCTTGTTGGCGACGACCATGATGTCGGCAACAACAAAGCCCGGGCTCAGGGTTTCGGTGACAGCACCGGTAACACCGGTTGCGACCATGCGATCTTCACTGCCCTTCTGGTCTTCCGTGGGGATGATCTTGGGAACATTGATCCACATGACATCCTTGCCGGGCTGGAACTTGAAGACAGTCCAGTTCGGAGTCCAGGTGTAGAAGAAGACAGGCTTGCCGGCCTTGTATTCGCCAAGAGCTGCGGCCATGCCAGCTTCGTAGGAAGCCTTGACCGGATTGATGTGATCACGCAGGTCATACGCGTCGAGGTGATGTTTGATGGTCTTTTCGCAACCCCAACCCGGAGGGCAGGCGGTCAGATCGGCTTTGCCGTCACCATTGGAATCAAATGCTTTTTTAACTTCGGGTCGTTTGAAATCATCAAGGGATTTGATGCCGAACTTTTCCACTTCTTTTTTGGAAACCAGGTAACCCTGCAGACCACCGGCCTTAACGACGTAGCCCACTTTCTCGGCCTTTTCGTCAAAATCCTTGGGGGTCTGAGAATCATGCATGGGGAACCAACCGTTCACCCAGTAGTCCACATCACCGAGGGCGACGGACTTGTAAAAAATCGGGTTTTGCAGATCCTTGGGTTTATCAACGGTATATCCCAGTTCCTCCAGACCACGACGGGCCAGGGCTTCCTGGAAGAAGCCGGTGTTCCAAGTGGCGCGACCGGGTTTCAGGGTCACACCTTTTCCAGGTTTCATGTCCATGGCCATGGCGCTGGACGCCATGACAGCGATACAAAGTACGGCAAACAAAAAACGACGCATACACTCTCCTTGGTTACTATTTACCCACATCCTGCGCCTCCTCAACGAAGCACAGAATCAGTCAATAGCCCTTATGGCTACGACAGGTTAAAAAAAGGGAGCGCATAAATGCGCTCCCTTGTCCTTATTTCATCTTGGAAGCTACTTGGCCGCCGCCTTGCGAGCAGCATCAAGCCAAGCATTCCACTTGTCCTGATTCTTGGCGATCCAATCGTCCACATGCTTGGCGATGTCCTTGTCGGACTTTTCACCTTCGTTCATGCGGGTGTTCTGCTCACTGACATCCGCCAGCGGCAGGGTGAAGTTCTCCAGGAAGGTGGCAGCAGCCGGGTTCTTGGCAAGGAACTTCTTGTTGGCAACGACGGTGATGTCATACACGACAAAACCGGGACGAAGCGGATCGGAAACAGCACCTTCGATACCGGAAACAGTACCTTCGGTGTCGCCTTCTTCAGGCACGTTGATCCACATGACATCCTTACCGGGCTTCAGCTTGTACACGGTCCAGTTCGGGGTCCAGGTGTAGAAGAAAGCCGGCTTGCCGGACTTGTATGCACCCAGGGCGGAAGCCATTCCGGCTTCGTAGGAAGCCTTGATCGGCTTGACGTAATCCTTGAGGTCATACACTTCCATGTGCTTGGAAATAACCTTTTCACAACCCCAGCCCGGAGGGCACGCGGTCAGATCGGCCTTGCCGTCGCCATTGAGGTCAAACGCCTTGATAACTTCCGGGCGCTTGAAGTCTTCGAGAGACTTGATGCCGAACTTTTCCACTTCCTTCTTGGAAACGAGATATCCCTGCATACCACCGGCCTTGATGATCGGGCTCAAAATGGAAGCCTTCTCATGGAAGTTCTTGGGCAGCTGAGGGTTGTGCAGCGGGAAGTTGCCGTTGCACCAGTAGTCGATGTCGCCCAGGGTGATGGTCTTGTAGGCGATGGGGTTTGTCAGGTCTTTGGGCTTCTTGACATCATAGCCAAGCTCTTCAAGACCACGACGGGCAAGGGCTTCCTGGAAGAAACCGGTGTTCCAGGTGGCACGTGCAGGACGCAGGGTAACGCCGTCGCCGGGCTTCATATCCATGGCCATGGCAGTGGACGCGATCATGATCGCGCACAGAGCCGCCAGGATGATTTTGGTGAATTTCATGTATCCTCCTAGGATTACTGTTTGAGTTATTTTCTCTGCGCCATGGACTGGGTGATGCGGTCAAGCACGATAGCCATGAGGACAATGCCCACGCCACCGACAACAGCACGCCCGATATCAAGGGTATTCAACCCGAGAATAACAGGGGAACCCAACCCACCGGCACCAATGAGCGCGGCGATGACGACCATGGAAAGGGCCATCATGATAGTCTGGTTCAGGCCGGCCAGAATGGTCGGCAGAGCCAGGGGGATTTGTACTTTCATCAGAACCTGCCAACGGGTTGCGCCGAAGGCCTGGGCCGCTTCGACCAGCTCGGGGTGAACCCCGCGGATACCGAGGCTTGTAAGCCTGATGATAGGTGGCAAGGCAAAAATGATCGTGGCAAAAACACCGGCGACGTTACCCACGGAGAAGAGCATGACAATGGGAACGAGGTAGACGAATGCCGGGGTGGTCTGCATGGCGTCCAGAATGGGACGCAGAGTCATTTCAAATCGATCGCTGCGCCCGGCCATGATGCCGAGAGGCACACCGAACAGGGTACAAATGACAACCGATGAAAGGACCATGGCCAAGGTGATCATGGTGTCTTCCCAAAGGCCGAGAAGGCCGACAAAAAACATGGCGGCTGCCGAGAAGATGGCCAATCGCTTGCCGGAAAACTTCCATGCGGCAAAACAGACAACGGCGATGATGATAAGCGGATGAATGGCGTTCAGCCCATGCTCGAAGCCGTTGAGCAACTGCTCGACAGGCCATTTGAGCATCTGGAAGACATCACGGTAGTTGTCCACCAACCATTCAACAAAAACCGAAACCCATTGGTCTAGGGGGATTACTACGTCTTCAAACATGTTTAGTTATCTCCTTCGGTATGAATGGCTTCTTCGGTCCGGTGCAATGTCCGCAGGAAGCGGTTCTTCGAGACAACGCCCTTGAAGACATTGTCCTCATTCACGACCGGAATGGGCCAGGTTCCATCAGCAAGCTGGGGCAGGATTTCCTGCATGGACTCATCAGCCTTAACTGCGCTTGCTTCGCTCAGGAAGACCTGCTTGAGGGATTTATCCGGCAGATCGGCTTCCAATGCGTTTCTGATACCTTCGGAGGAAACGACACCGAGGAAACGGTGACGGGCATCCAGTACAAAGCCGTGCTCACGTTCGCTACCGCTGAGAATTTCGTGGGCAGCGCGCAGGCTTCCTTCCTTCTTGACAACGATTGTCGGGTGCGTATCACGCACGATGTCGCCAGCGCTGATAACGTTGGTCGGATCGACTCCGCGGAAGAATGCGCGGACATAATCGTTGGCGGGGTTCTGTAAAATCTCGTCCGGTGTACCGACCTGAACGACCTGGCCGCCTTCCATGATGGCGATACGGTCGCCGATGCGCAATGCTTCGTCGAGGTCATGAGAGATGAATACGATGGTACGTTCGTCTTCTTCCTGCAACTTGAGCAGCTCATCCTGCATTTCGGTACGGATGAGTGGATCGAGTGCCGAGAAGGCTTCGTCCATAAGAAGAATTTCCGGGTCGACGGCAAGCCCGCGGGCTAAACCGACACGCTGCTGCATACCGCCACTGAGCTGGCTGGGGTATTGATCTTCCCAACCTTTCAAGCCGACCTGTTCCAAGGCCTGCATGGCGCGTTCATAACGCTTTTCTTTTTCCACTCCAGCCAATTCCAGGCCGAAGGATGCGTTATCAAGTACAGTCTGGTGCGGCATCAGCGCAAAAGACTGAAAGACCATGCTCATGTTGTGCAGGCGGAAACGGACCAGTTCATCCTGATCCATAGCTGTAACGTCTTGCCCGTCAACCAGAACACGCCCCGAGGTCGGTTCGATCAGCCGATTAAGCATTCGTACAATGGTCGACTTGCCCGAACCGGACAGTCCCATGATAACGAATATTTCACCGGCTTCGATGGTGAAGGACGCATTGTCTACGCCAACAGTCATACCGGTTTTGTCAAGAACGGACTGCTTGTCATGACCATCCTTGAGCATTCCAAGAGCCTTATTCGGCTTGTTGCCGAATATTTTGTATAAATTTTCTACGCGGATTTTACCCATAGTTACTCCGTTTAAAGAAACGACAGACCCATCGCCGTCCGGCGATCGGGCCACCCCTGTAGATGAGATATTATGACAACGCTAAAGGAACCCGGTCACGAAGTCCGCATGGGATCGTGACCAAGGACTTCCCATAGGCAGGTGAGTCCTCAGATTGTGTATTGCACTCTGTATGATTTGGCATGTCACTAACAGTAATAGTAGAGCCGGTTGTTGATTTTCAACTGTCGTAGAGTCAATCTGATGATAATTTGAAATAGTACATTGATATGGATATGCAATAAATCAAACAACAGTGTATGTTGTAGCAGCATCCAAAGGGCGCCTGAAAAACACTGCCAGACCATGATTAAGCAAATGTCCTAAGTTTTACCCTACAAGAATATATCAGATATGTCAAAAATAGACATTTTGTAGTTAGTCAGGGGGTAAAATATAACATTGATCGACGCACCACTCTTAACGATAAATAAAAGATCAGCCACGTCAACCTTTCGGTCCCGACGCCTCCGATACTCAGCCGTATTTTGTCCAAGAATTTCAAACTCAGACTATTGATTTATATGCATAAACAATTTTTTTGAAAAAAAATTACAATACACGTTTTTCCGGGCGCTCAAACTGCCCCCACCACCATTCCTACGCACACTCCTCCGCCCACTCAGGGTGCGTATTTTCTTGCCCACTGTCGGGACGACAACCACATGGATGTTCCGGGACAAGGCGAAATGTTTTTCCCAAAAAACCACAAGGGCGAACAAGCTGGGTTTCATAGCCCAGCCTGCCCGCCCTTTGCTATTAGTACGAACTTTTGAACGGAACGATGTCCCGTCACCCTACAGCAACCCGTCAGTGCTTATGGGATGCACAATGCGAACACATTCCCTCCAAGTGGAGATCAACACGCTGAACCGACATGGGTACTGCATTGACGACTGCATCTTGGTTGAAATGTAGTGTTACATTGTCGACACACTGTACAACACCACATGAAGTACAATGAAAATGACTGTGATCATGACCGACACAATACAAATGCCCCTGCTCTCCAGACGATATCCTGTTGATCACATCATTCTCGAACAGCAGATCAAGGATGCGGTACACTGTTACCCGATTCATCCTCCGGCGTAGCACAACCGCCTCCAAGACCTTTCGTGCTGAAACAGCATGTCCACTCTCCATGACAACAGCCAGAACGACCACACGATTGGTTATGGGTCTCAACGAGGCCGACTCAAGTCTTTGCCGGGCCTCGCGCTCCACGGACAGGGAAATCCCTGACACCAATTCTTCAGACATCATCACTGTGCACCCGCCACAAAAGCATCGGCAGCCTTACGCAAATTGCTCTCCCAATCCTCTGCCAAAGGATCAAGCGGGACAACATGACCACCAATCTCCGAAGCGATCACCTCGGCACTGCGCTGTGAAAACTGCGGCTGCACAAAGACAACCCGTATCCCCATCTCGCGGCAGCGCCTGATTACCTTGGCCAGATGCGCTGGACTGGGCTCGTTCCCGCCTTCTTCCACAGCGATCTGGGTCAAGCCATATCGATCAGCAAAGTATCCCCACGAAGGATGAAAGACCAAAAAAACTCTGTTGGCAGAAGAAAGGACGGTCAACCGATCCTGCACTGCTGCATGCAGTGCATCAGCTTCCACAACAAACGTATCCAGATTTCTCTTGTAGGTGGCTTCATTGCCCGGATCGACCAATACCAGCCCATTGTAAATGTTCACAGCCATATCCTTGACGCGAAGCGGATCGAGCCAGATATGCGGGTCTGCCATGCCGCCCTCTGCACCATGAGAATCGTGACCGCGGGAATCATGATCGTCCTCTCCATGCTTGTGGGTTGCATGATCATTATCGTGATCGTGAACCGCGTGGTCATGACCAGAGTGATCATGAGTTGCGTGGTCGTGACCTGCATGCATTTCATGGACTTCGTACCCATGCCCATGCTCGTGCTCGTGCGCCTCTATGGAAAGCTTCTCGATGCCGGCATCGGTATGAATCACAACCAGATCACTATTCGCGTCCTTGATGCGAGGCAGCCAGGAATCCTCCAATGTCACACCCACGGCAAAATACACCTTGGCTCTGGTCAGTGCCGCCATCTGCTTTGGCGTCGGCTCATACATGTGCGGGTTGGCTCCGGGCTGCACGAGCACGTGCACATCAACCAGATCACCCCCAATCCGCTCGATAAAATACTTTTGCGGCAGGATGGTGGCGTAAACCTCCATTGCTGCGGCAACTCCCGGCATCGCCGCGAATAACAATACCAACACCCCTGAAACAACTATTCTAGTTAACTGCATAATGCGCATCCTCGTTTTAAAAGAGATGGAACATACATAATGCAACAGAGTTGCATTTTTTTGTCAACCTTCGAGAATTCGCTGTTCCAGTGCTTCCGTCACTTCAAATACACCTTCCACTGGTGGGCACTCAGTATCGCTTTGGATATTGTACCGGTTTGGCTCATGGTGGCATTGATGCAGGTCGCGAAAAGAAATCAGCGCATCTTCTGAATATGACAGTCACCATGCGAGACATCTTGGCCGGACCTTCCCATACGGATGGTCCGGCCTTTTAGGCTTGAAAAACTTTTCCATTCACAAAGCGTTCAATTAGCATCACAGGTTCGACTGCACCAACCAGGAAGTAATCACGCCTTTTACACGCCAACCGTAAACCTCTCGTCGAAAACAGCCGAAAGAACAGAGAACATTCAGCCATTTTCACGAGAGGATCATGAAACAGCCCTTTTTCTTCCTGCATATTCCCAAGACCGCCGGGACAACCATGAACGCGGTCCTGGACGACAACTTTGATCAATCCCGGATATTCGATCTCTACACGGATGATCAGCGGGAGCGTTTGCGTGAAACCACCTACGAGGATCTGGCGCAGTATGATCTGGTGCGCGGGCATGTGTTCATCGTCAACTTCGAAGACATCCTCGACGGCCCCATCCCGTTCAATATGTTCACGTTCCTGCGTGATCCGGTCAAGCGGGTCATTTCCGAGTACCATTTCCTCAAAAGCTGGCCCAAATCACATTTGTACCGGTTCCTCAACGACAACGACATCTCCCTGACCGAGTATGTGACCAGTAACCGGCCCGAACTACGTATGCGGGGTCGCAATTCCATGGTCAATTCCCTGTCCGGCGTCGGCCATGCAACCATCGAAGACGGGCTGGAGGCAGCGTGGCACCACCTCAAGGACCGTTTCTTCTGCTTCGGTATACTTGAGCGCTTTGACGAGTCCCTGCTCATGCTCAACAACTACCTCAAATTCGATCGCTGCTTTTACGAGCGGCAGAACGTACACGCCAAGCGAGCCCATTACCCGGTATCACCTGCCGAAGTCGCGCTCATTGAGGAACACAATCAGGCGGATATCGCGCTGTATGATCGGGCTTGCATCGAGTTCGACCGTCGGGTCAAGCTGCTGGGCAATGGGTTCCAATCCGAATTGCGCCTATTCCAGAAAGTAAACCAGCGATTCCAGAATGTTTCCCGCCTGATCATGGAGCGCGAGGGAATGGAAACCGGGGATTTCCTCAACGCAAAATAACATCCGCGATTTGACATCATGCCGCCCATGCCGCACAACGCTTAGTGAACCTATCAGCAGCATCGGAGGATGGCATGGCAGACGTACGCATTGAATCGGATAGCCTCGGCAATGTGGAAGTTCCCGCGGACAAGCTCTGGGGAGCACAGACCCAACGCGCCTTGAACCTCTTCGCCATCGGGCGCGACCGGATGCCGCCGGAAATGATCGAGGCGTATGCCGTGCTCAAGAAAGCCTGTGCCCTCGCCAACAACGAGGCCGGAAAGCTGCGTGACGGCACCACAAAGCTTATCGTCGATGCCTGCAATGAAATCCTTGAAGGACAACATGATGCCATGTTTCCGCTCCCAGTCTGGATTTCCGGCAGCGGCACCCAGTTCAACATGAACGTCAACGAGGTCATTGCCAACCGATGCTCGCAAATGACCGGTCACGATCTTGGTTCCAAACAGCCGGTGCATCCCAATGATCACGTCAATCAGTCTCAGTCCACCAACGACAACTTCCCTTCCGCCATGTACATGGCCGCAGCCATCGGGGTCACGCGCAAGCTGATACCGGCCGCCAAGCAGTTCGCAGCTTCTCTCGCCAAACACGCCAACAACTGGCAGACCATCGTCAAGATAGGCAGAACCCACATGCAGGACGCCACCCCGCTGACACTGGGGCAGGAATTTTCCGGGTATGCCGGTCTGATAGACCAGAATGTGACACGTCTCGAAACCGCCCTTGCTGACGTGTATGCCCTGCCGCTGGGTGGTACAGCAGTCGGAACCGGCATCAACACCCACCCGGATTTTGACAAGGATGCCGTTGGTCACATTGCCCAACTCACCGGCCTCCCCTTCACCACGGCAGACAATAAATTCACGGTGCAGGGGTCCCATGACGCCCTGGTACAACTTTCAGGATGTCTGAAAACACTGGCCGGCTCACTGTACAAGATTGCCTGTGATATCCGGTTGCTTGCCTGCGGTCCCCGTGCCGGTCTGGGAGAACTGATCCTTCCGGCCAACGAGCCGGGGTCATCCATCATGCCAGGGAAGGTCAATCCGACCCAGTGCGAAGCCCTGACCATGGTCGCCATGCAGGCCATGGCCAATGATCAGGCCGTCACCCTAGGCGGGTCAGGCGGCATCCTTGAAATGAACACCTACAAACCGCTGATGATCCACAACATCATGCAGTCCATCCGCACTCTGTCCGACGCCATGAATTCGTTCAGGGAGCACCTGCTGGACGGGTTGAATGCTGATAACGAACGCATCCGCGAACTGCTCAACCGCTCACTCATGCTGGTAACGGCACTGAATCCGGCCATAGGCTATGAGAATGCCGCCAAAATCGCGCTCCATGCGCATCGGAGCGGCTCCACCCTCAAGGAAGCCGCACTGGAGCTTGAACTCGTCACTGAGGAAGAGTTCGACCGGATCGTTGTGCCGGAAAAAATGGTGGAACCCCATCGTTGATACCAAAGGAATTTCTCACATTATGCATGAGGAGTATCCAAAAACAAGGCATACATGGTTGCGCCGACCATAAGCGCCACCAGCACGGAATTGACCATCAATCGCAGCCTATTTGATTTCAGTGAGTGATACAGCACAACACCACCCCAGCCCCACAAGCTGTGAAACGAAATCTGAAAAACAGTAAACGTCAGCACGTAAACGGCGACCTGTAGCGGAAGCGACATCTCCGGTGTGGCAATCTGACTGAACCCGACAACCGCCATGGCCCAGCTTTTGGGATTGGTGGGATGCACGAATACCCCTTCCCAAAAGGAAAGCGGCCCTTTCGTACGGGCTGCATCAGGCCGCATGGACAGGATTTTCCACCCCAGATAGAGAATATACCCCATTCCACCGATCTTCATGGCCCACGCCAATTCCGGCGTAGCCAGCAACACGCCGCCCACACCAAATCCCACGAGGGTATCAAGGAAGATGGCACCTACCGTTGTTCCTGCGAGAAACGGAAGGGATGATCGAAAGCCGGACGTCTGGCCGATAGCCATCATGGTCAGATTGCCGACTCCGGGGGTGCCTGTCATGACGATGACGAACAACAAAAAGGCCGTATAATTTTCCCAGGTCATGTACGTGCTCCTTGTGCAGAGGGATTTTTCATGTTCGCCTTCTACGATTGACTTTGTATGGCGTCAATGAAAGTATTGTATGCATGACAATATACGCTCCGAACATGGCCAAAGACGGCAAGGCGCTCTACAAGGCTCTGGCCGATGCAATTGAACGGGATATCAGCGACGGCAAACTGGTCCCGGGGGAACGGCTACCCACACACCGGGACATGGCTGAAATGCTTGGTATCAATGTCTCCACTGTCACCAAGGGGTATCAGGAGGCGGAACGGCGCGGACTGCTGTCCGGGACAGTCGGGCGCGGCACATTCGTGGCTTCGGATGCGTTGACGGCCACGGCCATGGTCGCCTTTGAACCGGCGGCTCCCGGCTCGCTGGAGATGGGGCTGATTTCTCCCTTCTATCATCTGGACCCGGACCTGACTGACGGATTTCGTAAGATTGCCCGAAGAAAGGACCCTTCCGTGTTCATGCGGTACACCGATCCGCGCGGTCTGCCCGAACACCGGGAAGCAGGTGCCAAATGGGCATCCCGGTACGGCATGCCTGCCGAAGCGGAAGACATCATCGTCTGCGCCGGTTCACAGAATGCCCTGACCTGCACCCTCAGCGGCCTGTTCACCCCCGGTGACCGGATCGCAACCGATGCCCTGACCTATCCCGGCCTGAAAACACTGGCTGCCATGCTCGGCATTCGACTGGTGCCCATTGCCATGGATGAACAGGGCATGGTCCCGGAAGCACTGGAGACTGCTTGCAGACGCAATGATATTCGCGGTGTTTATCTCATGCCGAGCGTACACAATCCAACCACCGCAACCATGTCTTCCCCTCGCAGGGACAGCATCGCACGGGTGGCCCAGTCCCATGATCTGATCGTGATCGAAGACGACGCCTATGCCCTGACCGACCCGACCCTCTTGCCACCTGTCGCCAGCCGAATCCCGCATCGCTCCGTATATATCGCCGGAGTATCCAAAAACATGGCAGCCGGTCTTCGAATCGCTTTTCTGGTCACTCCCAAGCCATACCGCCAGCCCCTGGCGCAGGCCATGCTCAACACGATCTGGATGGCCCCTCCACTCAATGCCGAGCTGACTGCCATGTGGATCAATGACGGAACCGCTGACGCCGTGGTTGAGGCCAAACGACAGGCAACGGCCAAGCGGTACATGCTCGCCTGCGATGTACTGGAGGATTTCAGGTTCCGCGGCAAGCCGACCGGATTCTTCATCTGGCTGGAGCTTCCCGAACCCTGGACCGGCACCATGCTTGAGAAAGCTGCTTCCAACGAAAACGTGAATGTCTTTGGCGCGGAGAAGTTCACCGTGGGTGACAGCCCTGCACCGGCAGCGGCCCGTATCTCGCTAACCGGTGCCGAGACCATGGAAGAATTCTGTCGCGGGCTGTGGATCATCAGGAATATTCTGACCAACGAGTAACCCCGAAGACAAAAAAAGGGAGCAGCCTTTCAGCTACTCCCTTCATAATCTTTGTTGCTATGGCCCTATTCCAGGGTCTGGATAAAGGCGTCGGCCTCGGCAATGGACTTTTCCATTTCCTTGATCAGGGCGTCCACATCACTGCGGATGGTACCCAGTTCGCCCTCCAGAGCGGCAATGGCCTTGGCGTTGAGATTGTGCTTCAGGAACAGCACCTGATCCTTGAATGCGGCCAGGACCGGATCCATTTTCGAGCTTGCGCGCTTCATGGCCTTGATCAGCTTGGCATAACGAGCCTTGGTGGCAGAGAGCTTCTGCTGGCTGGAACGGCGCAGTTTGGCGCTGGAGTACTGGGTGATTTCCTCTGCCCACTCATCAAACAGCGCGTCGGCAACGTCTTCCACCGAATCGATACGGTCACGTACCTCCTGTGCCTGCTCTTCACTGGCTTCGTACTCAGCGTTCAAAATGTCGTATTTTTCTTCCAGTGCACCGCCGTCAAAATCGACAACGGACTTGTATCGCTCAAGGGCGTTGGCAAACTGTTCCTTGGCGTCCTGCTGGGATTCACGGGCGTTCTCCACGCGATCAGACAATATTTCGCGCTTGTCGTATCCGACCTTTTCCATGGCAGAATAGTACGCTTTAGAGCAGCCGCCAGCAAAGAGCAGCGAGAAGAGGACCAAAGGCAATATGATGCGGTGCATGGGATTCTCCTTGATAGGGATTACTGTTTCATTGATTGCAGAAAGTAACGCAAAGAGCGTGTACGGGCAACGATTAAGCGTACTTGCCCAACTCTCGACGAGCGCCGGATATCAATGCCTCACTGAATGATCGCAGAACCGCGGACTCCAGATTCCAGCAATGCCAGTGCAGTCGCACCGTATACACATGCCCGGGCAGCATATTCACCAGCTCGCCGCGCTCCACGTATTCGCGAGCCTGCTGAAAGGGGATCATGCCGCAGACACGCCCGCTTGCAACAGTGGGAGCGAACTGTTCGGATGCCGGAAGGTAAAAACCATTGAAATCCTTTGGCAGATCACCAAGCACCGTACGGATATGCTCTTCATGCATCCGGTCTCGACGGTTGAATATCAACATAGGCGCCTTTTGGATTGCCTCCAACGTCACGCCGTCATTGAACCATTTCGCCTTGTACTGCGGTGTACCGTACAGACGGTATGACTGGTCGCCGAGAGACTCCACTCGGCACCCCTGAAACGGCTCGCTCCTGTCGCTGATACAGCCAAGCACCTCCCCGTCCCTGAGCAACTGATGGGTCTGGGCCTGATCATCCACGGCCAGATCGAGAAGGACATCATGGGTATCAAGGTAATCGCTGACTGCCGGGAAAAACCATGTTGCAAGAGAGTCGGCATTGATCCCCACCGGCAAGGTGGCAAACCCTTTCTGCTGCTGGCCGAGTCCGGCCCACAAATCGTCTTCGAGCCTGACCACCTGCTTGAAATGCTTGAGCATCTCGCGACCGGCATTGGTTGCTTCGGGCGGCGTTGAACGCACCAGCAGAATGCACCCCACCTGCTCCTCCAGCAGTTTGATCCGCTGGGAAACCGCCCCCTGGGTCACATGCAGCACCCGCGCAGCCTTTTCAAACCCACCTTCCGCAATGACCGAGGCAAACGCCTCGACTAATTTGTAATCGAGCATGAACCATCATTAGCAACACTAATCAGTCATGAAAAGTATTAGTTTTACTCTTGCTAGCACCCGCGATACCCATGGACTCAACGAAACCAAGGGCAAAAAACGGCCTTTCAACACCAATCAAGCGAACGTGTTTACCATGACTTCATTCATACAGGGATTCGGACTCGGCGGGGGGCTCATCGTCGCCATTGGCGCACAGAATGCGTTTGTACTGACGCAGGGGGTGCGCCGCAATCACCATCTGGCGGTGGCGGCGCTGTGCATTCTGTGCGACGGGCTGCTTATCGGGCTGGGAGTAACCGGTGTCGGAGCAATGGTGTCCTCGAACGCGCTGCTCGGGCTGGTCGCCGCCTGGGGCGGTGCCGCTTTTCTGCTGTGGTACGGATTCAATGCCTTCCGTTCGGCATTGAAAGGAGGGGCGCTCAATGATGACGAGACCGCGACCAAATCACTGAAACAAACACTGATGCTGACGCTTGGTGTCACGCTGCTCAATCCCCACGTATACCTTGATACGCTGGTCTTGATGGGGTCCATCTCCGGGCAGTATCCCCTGCCCGAGCGGTATGTTTTCGGATTTGGGGCGTTCAGCGCATCCATTGTCTGGTTCATCCTGCTCAGCCTCGGGGGGCAGTTGCTCGCTCCGGCCTTCAAGCGCGACATAACCTGGCGGATGCTGGATGGCGCCGTCTGCCTTACCATGTGGGGCATTGCCGCCTCGCTCATCCACGGCGCAATCACGACCTAGAGTTTTGCAATCAATCATTGGAAATCATGACTGATCGCCATCCTCATCCTGCCCGCTCATGGCAAAGAGTTTTTCCCAGTTAAGCGGGATCAGGCTCCGGGCGTTTTTCCATTGCAGGAATTCCCACCCCTCGGCAGGGATGTTGCGCACCGCAATCTTGTTGACGAACTGCTTGCCGTCGTCACCGCAACACTTGCAGGCCCAGCCACAAATGTCGCAGGTACACCCGCCTGTCTTCATCATTTCCTTGGCCGTGCCCGAGTTATCGCAGCAGGCATCGCACAGCATAAGGTATCCGGGGTCATTCGTATTGCTCATTCAACAGAGATAGGGACGGAAAGAATGCAGGTCAACACAGGGCGGCTTCAATTTCTGCCCCAAGTGGAGTATGTATAGGCAGGAGGCTTCATGTTCACCCATGCGCACCATACCTGCAACGTCCCCCTATATCTGAAGGAGCACCAACCCCCTGCTCCATCCGATATTGAGGAGACTGATGCGAACTCCACAGCGACAACCGGCGACAAAGGCCCTGCGTTGGTCTGCAAGCTGTGCCGAACGGTGATCACTCGCAAGGATCTGGGAATGACCGTAGACGGCAAGCACCGTCACGTTTTCTTCAATCCGCACGGGCTGGTGTTCGAGATAGGTTGCTTTGCTTCGGCCCGTCATCTGTCCGTGGCCAGTCCGAAATCCGAGGAATTTTCGTGGTTCCCCGGCTATGCATGGGAATCCATGGTCTGCAGCGAATGCTTCACCCATATGGGATGGCGGTTCACAGGTCAGGACGGCGGTTTTTATGGGCTGATTCTTGCCAATCTGGTGGAAGAGGAAGGGCGCAAGGCGTAAGCCGCCAACAAGCCTACTGATAGGAGTCTACCTCCTTCTGCCCTGCAAAAGATCAAGTCGTTGCTTTCGACCCTTTCCAGGCTCCTTCACACATTCGCCCAGCGCCCAAGAAAAGTCTCTCCTGCTTCTTTTACGTCAATCTCGTTGCCCTTGACCGGTTCAACCGACGCGGGATACTTTGACGCCATGTCAGATCGCTATCTCATCCCATCCGCCACCCACCGCGTGACGGACACCATCAAGAAAAGCCAGTTCATCACCACCCTTGCCCACACGCCTGATATCGAATCGGCAAGGGAGTTTGTTGCCAGCATAAAAGAAGAATTTCCCGACGCCACCCACAACTGCTGGGCCTTTGCCGCCGGCCCCCCCGGAGACACGGCAGCCGTTGGCATGAGCGATGACGGCGAGCCCCACGGGACAGCGGGCAAGCCCATGCTCACCACCCTGCTCCACAGCTCGGTGGGCGAGATCTCTGCCGTGGTGACCCGTTATTTTGGCGGAACCAAGCTCGGCACCGGCGGTTTGGTCAGGGCGTACTCCGGCATGGTTAATCTGGGATTGGAGAGCCTGCCTACCAAGGAAAAGGTCGATACCACCACCATCACCGCGACCATCCCCTATCCTGCCGTCACCCTGTTCAAGCGCATGCTCCCGGAATTCGAGGCAGAAGTGGAAGAGGAGCGGTTCACCGACGAAGCGGCCTTTGTGCTGGTTATTCCAAACGAACACCTCGCATCGTTCACGGATAAGCTGGCCGAATTGACCGATGGGGTCGGGCGAGTGGAGATTTGATTACCGAATATGTTGCATTGCGTCGTAAAAGTAGGCTAGCCTTTACGCATTAGTATCAATCAGCAAAACGAACACAAGGTCTATGTCTACACACAAGCTCCGCGCCATCTACAAGCAACTCAATGATAAGATAGACGAAGCTCGGGAAGCCGCACTGTTCGAGATCAAAGAGCTCAAAACCGACCTCAACGAACTGCAACGACATTATTCCGGGCGAAAAAAAGTCACAGACATCCAACCCGACGACGTGCTTCGCTCGGCGTACGAAATTGCGCACAGGATGCGTGATATCACCAAACGTCAGGAGATACTGACCGAGTTGGAGGACGTTGCCGAAGAAGCGGAAGCCCTGCAATACCTTGAATCCCGGGGCGCAAAGCTGCTGAACAGACCGTCCGGGTGGCATTTCCAGACCTCAAAGGAGCGCTTCCTGCTCCATGAGGAAAACCCGGTCCAGGCAGCCGCCAAACTGCGCAAGCTGCTGGCTTCGGGAAAGCGGTTGAAGAAACCGAAAAAACGTAAAAACAATGCGTAAAATGACACGGCCCGCCTTGACTTTCTCATGGCGGGCCACATTCTATGCACTATCATGAACCCCCAACCCAACCTTATGGAAACAACAATGATCAAACGTATTTCTCTTGCTTGCATTGCTATCTTGATGACTATGTCTCTGGCCGGTTGCGGCTACAACTCCATGCAACAGCGGGAAGAAGAAGTCTTTGCCGCATGGGGCAACCTCGAAGCCTCCCTGCAGCGCCGTGCTGACCTCATCCCCAACCTCGTGGAGACCGTGAAAGCGGCTGCTTCCCACGAGCGGGAAACCCTCGAAGCCGTGGTTGAAGCCCGCGCCAAGGCAACCCAGACCAAGATTTCCCCTGACATGCTCGGCGACAAGGAAGCCCTTGCCCGTTTTCAGGCAGCCCAGGGCGGCCTTTCCTCGGCCCTCTCCCGACTCATGGTCGTGGTTGAGCGCTACCCGGATCTGAAGGCCAACCAGAACTACCTGGCCCTGCAGCATCAGCTCGAAGGAACCGAGAACCGGATCAACGTCGCACGCCAGCGCTACAACGAAGCCGTGAAGATGTTCAACTCCTCCATCCGTTCCTTCCCGAACTCCCTGACCAACTCGGTCCTGCTCAACCTGGAGCGCAAGGAGTTCTTCCAGGCCGATCCCGGCGCCAAGGCTGTCCCGACTGTTGACTTCGGCAACAAGTCCTAGCGGGAGCTATTTGTGCGCACATTCAAGATAATCGCACTCAGCGCGACCGCCATCCTCGTGATGGCGGTCAGCGCCTTTGCGCTGGAGGTCCCGGCATACAAGGGATACGTCAACGACTATGCCGACATGCTCTCTCCAGCCGCAGAAAAAGCGCTTGAGGCCCGACTCACCGATCTCGAACGCACCGACTCCACACAGGTGGCCGTTCTGACCATCCCTTCCCTTGAAGGCGATGACATGAACGAATTCTCCATTCGCGTCGTCGATGCATGGAAAGTCGGTCAGGCGGACAAGGATAACGGCGTCCTGCTCCTCGTGAGCCAGGGCGACCGCAAGGTCCGCATTGAAGTCGGATACGGTCTCGAAGGCGTCCTCACCGATGTCCTGGCCGGTCAGATCATCACCAACGTCATTGGTCCACGCTTCCAGAAAGGTGATTTCGATGGTGGATTCATTGACGGAATCGGCGCCATTTCCGGTGCTGTTCGTGGCGAATACACGGCTGCTCAGGCCAAAAAGAACCAGGGCAGCAGACGCGGCGTCCTGCCCCTGATCATCATCCCCATGATCGCGTTCATCGCATTCACCGAAATATTCGGTCGGCGTAGACGACGCGGCCATATTACCGGCGACAAGACGGTCACAGACCGTCGACACGGTTCCGGTCTCGGCTCTGCCGCATCAACCCTCTTCTTCCTTTCCATGCTCGGTGGCGGGCGCGGAGGCGGTGGCGGATTCGGTGATGGCGGTGGATTCGGCGGATTTGGCGGCGGTGGATTTGGCGGCGGCGGCGCCGGTGGTGACTGGTAGGCATAAGGACAGACAATGAAAACACTCGCACATACGTTTCTTTCAAAGGAAGAACAGGACCAGCTTGTCAAATGCGTCAAGGACGTGGAACTGAAAACTTCCGGTGAAATCGTCCCCGTTATTGCCTCGTCAAGCTATGACTACCCCCGCGCTTCACACCTCGGCGGATTGCTGCTCGGCATCCTGGCCGCCATCTGCATCGCCATGCTGCTGGACCGTGAAGACATGTGGGTATTCCTCGCCCTGTTCCTCGGCTCATACGTTCTCTTTTCCCGCCTGTTGGCGGCTATCCCGGAACTGAAGATGCCGTTCATCACCAAACGGGAAATGCACGAAGAGGTGGAGGAAGCGGCACTGACCAACTTCTTCATCCACGGCCTGCACCGTACCCGTGATCTGACCGGTATCATCATTTATGTCTCGGTCTACGAGCGATCCGTCCAGATACTGGCGGACAAGGGCATCAACGACAAAGTCGACCCCAAGGTGTGGGATGACGTGGTTGCAGAAATCACCAAAGGCATCAAGGCTGGCCGATCCGGCGAGGCCTTGTGTGACGGGGTGAAGCGCTGCGGCCAGATCATCACCGAGCACTTCCCGATCAAGTCCGACGACACCGATGAACTGCCCAACCTGATCATCGACGGCGAAACACTGTAATATCCAAGACGACCTAGTCAAAAAGGGAATCGGCTTTGTCCGGTTCCCTTTTTTCATGCAATTCGAGCATGGTTTCGACACGCTGTTCCTACCCAAAACCACCACAACCAACCCACGTTCTTCACGATACCCCTTGGCGCAGCATGTAATCCGGTATATAGTCACAAAACTGTGATTCACTATTTACGAGAAAAACGCTGGTTCTTCATCACCCTGATCATACAGGCTGCAATGCTGTTCGGCCCTGTGCCCGACGGTGTTACACCCGAGGGTTGGCGCGTGCTCGTCATGACCGTGGGCGCAACCATCCTCTTCATCACGGAACCGATCCCCCTTCCGGCCGTGGCATTGCTGATCATTCTCGGACAGGTGTTCCTGCTCAGCATCGACTCCTCTGTCGTGGCAAAATCACTGATGAAGGATTCCGTTCTTTTCATCATGGGTTCGCTGATGCTCGCGGTGGCGCTAGTCAAACAGAAACTCGACAAGCGGCTCGCCCTGCTCATTGTCAGTATTACGGGATCAAATACATATCGTATTGCGTTCGGTATTTCGGTCTTCTCCGGCATCCTGGCCTCATTCATCGGTGAACACACGGTTGCCGCCATGATGTTGCCGGTGGCGCTATCCCTGCTACAACTTGCTACAGACGACGAGAACAAGCGTAAATCACTGGCCATCCTGTTTCTCTTTTCGATCTCCTATGCCTGTGCCATGGCCGGTATCGGTACCCCCTCGGGCGGGGCGCGAAACGCGATCATGATCGACTATCTTCGAGACTTCTTCTATGCCTCGGATGATCCGGCCACCTATCCCTACAGTGTCAGCTACCTGCAATGGATGATCTATGCCTACCCGGTCTTTCTCGTGCAGTTACCGCTGATGCACTTCATCCTGCGACATACCTTCAAAACCGATATTACGGACATGAGCCTTGCCGTGACCAAGCTCCGCGAGCAGGTCGGCGAGGAAGGATCTTTGAGCGGACGTCATTATTTAGCCATCCTCCTCTTTTTACTCACACTTATCGGATGGGTCGGGTTCTCTTCCACCTACGGCATGGGGACCATAGCCATTCTCGGCGCCGTTCTTTTCCTTGTCACCGGTCTGGTCCGCTGGAACGACCTCAACTCCGGCGTCAACTGGGGTGTTGTCTGGCTGTACGCGGCTGCCATCTCGCTTGGTGGACAAATGCGGGCCACGGGTGCCGCCGCCTGGGTCGCCGACATGTTCATGTCCACCCTCGCACTCGTCGGACTCGATCACGGACTGGGACTGCTGGCAGCAGTCATGGCCCTGACCACATTCATCACCAACACCATGAGCAACGGTGCTGCAGTCGCTGTGCTCGGTCCCATCGTGCTGACCATTGCCACCGCCACGGAAACCAACCCGCTGGCCGTTGGTATGGTCACGGCCATATCCAGTGCATTCGCCTATTTCACGGTCATCGGCACCCCCGCTTCGACCATTGTTTATTCATCCGGCTACCTGCGCCCGCCCGATTTCATGAAGGTTGGCTGGCGCATGGCTATCATGTCATTTGTGGTGCTCATGCTGGCATCAAAATTCTATTGGCCCCTCATTGGGCTGTAAGGAGTTGTCCATGGACAGGGACGACCAGAACCTACGCATATTACTTTGTATCGGCGGTGGCCCGGAAGCGTTCACCGGCCTGAAGTTCGTCCACAGGCTCACTGAAACAGGCTGTGCAGACATTGTGCTGCTCTATGTTCGACCCGTAGACAGCGGGCTCAAATCCGGCGGCATGGAAGTCCGTGTTGCCAGGGAAAACCTGCTGGACTGGGGAATAGAGCTTCCCGGCATGGCCTATCTGCGTCAGGCCCGGGACATCCTGTCGGAACTGGGCGGAATACAGGAAGAGGTACACGAGGAGTGGCGCCACAAGGAGCTTTCCGGTGATCCGGCCGGGGAGTTTGTCCGTGATTACATCAATCCATGTGGCGGGATCGTGTCCCTTCGCCTGCGGACAGCATCGGATATCACCACCACTGTTGTGGATGAAGCCAAGCGATTCAAGGCGGATTTCGTCATCGTCGGTGGATCCCCCGAACCGGTGGAAGGATTACGACGGTACCTCACCCCGCAGCAGCTTGCCCTCAAAATAGCGGCGCATACCCACTGCTCCATCATTGTTGCACGCCATCTGGAGCCGGGACACGGCCTGCTGGTCTGCGTACAGGATTCTGACACCTCACGCGAGATGCTTCCGGAAGCCATCCGGTACAGCCGCGCCTGCGACTGTCCGGTATCCCTTCTCTCTGTTGCAGCCGAGCCTGAAGAAGAACCAAGAGCAAGAAAGGCGGTGGAAGAAGCAGACGCCCTATTCCGCGCCAATGGCGTCACTCCGACGGAAATGCTGGTGGAGACCGGTGATCCGGCTGAAGTCATCGCAGAACTCGGGTATGATTTTTCCCTGATCATCATGGCGGAATCCGAAAAGCCATGGTTTGCAAGGGTTTTCAGCGTATCACACGATGTAGTGGCCCGAGCGCGCAATTCGGTCATGATCGTCAAATAGCTCTTGTGATCGGGTTACGGTCCTGAAAAACCCTTTTCACGGACTTTTCTTTCCGTGTCGCATCAGCTATGTCCGCTACGTAAGGCACCAGCCGCACTCGCCAAACGCAACCAAGGAGCGCATTGTGAAACGCACCCTGTCCGCACTCGCCAAGAATCAACCCGGTGTGTTGGCCGAACTGGCCAGCGAATTCGGAAAATCCGGGGCCAACATACTCTCGCTTGCCGCAGGCGAAACCGAAAACCCCGAAGTTTCGCGGATCGTCCTCCGAATCGAAGGGGACGACACTGCCATCGATGCCGCTGAACGGTACCTGGACGGGCTCGATGCCATCATCCAGATCGATGACCTGTCACGAAAGGATTTCGTTGACCGCGAACTGGTCATGGTCAAAGTCGCCATGTCCCCGGGCAACACCAGTCAGCTCATGCAGATTTTCGAAGTATTCCGGGCCAATGTCATTGGCATGGGGCAGGAATCCATCACCGTGGAACTTTCCGGAGACCAGGAACGCATCGACGGACTCATCCAGATGCTCGTTCCCTACGGCATCAAATCCATGTGTCGATCCGGCATGATCGCCCTGAAACGAGGGGATGAGTAGCTCATGACCTCCCATGCTCCCGTTACCAGTCTCGACGGCCTTGTTCGTGCCGTCCTGGAGCACACCGCCGGTGGCCCGCTTCCCAAGGTCGCCATTGCCCGATCTGCGGAAGGACACGTGCTGCAGGCGGGTGTGGAAGCCTTTGAACGCGGTGTAGCGGAACCCATTCTCATTGGTGACATAGATGAAACCAAACGCATAGCAGAGGCCGGGAATCTCGATATTTCGGCTTTTCGCACCATTGAAATGACTGACGATCAGCAGGCGGTCGATGAAGCGGTGCGCCTGTTTCGAGAGGGCGAAGCCCAGTTCATCATGAAAGGGCTGGTCTCCACCGCTCAGTTGCTCAAGGGCGTGCTCAACAAAAAGACCGGCGTCCCTAACCCCGGCAGTATTCTGAGTCACGTGGCTGCATTCGAGTCCCCTGTGGATGGCCGTCTGATGCTCATCACCGATCCCGGCGTGAACATCGCCCCGTCCATGCAGCGCAAGGCAGAGATTCTCAAGAACAGCCTGGATGTGGCCCGAAAGCTGGGCATGACCCGTCCCAAGGCCGCCATCCTCGCTGCAACGGAAAAAATCAATTATCCCGCCATGCCAGCAACGCTCGATGGAGACATTCTGACCAAGATGTCCCGTCAGGGTGAGTTCGGTGATGCCGAGGTGCTCGGCCCCCTCTCCCTTGATCTGGCCATGTCTCGTGAAGTCGCGGCCTGCAAGCGCTTCGACAACCCGGTGGCAGGATGTGCCGACATTCTGGTCACACCGAATATTGAAGCAGGCAATATTTTGTACAAGGCCCTGTCCACGCTCTGCGGCCGGACCATGGCTGCCGTTGTGGTCGGCAGTCAGGTACCCGTGGTTGTTCCCTCTCGTGGTGACACGGACGCATCAAAGTTTCACTCCATTGCACTGGCCAGTCTTCTGGCTCAAAGGAGCCAATAATGAGGGTTTTCGTAATCAACCCCGGTTCTACCTCCACCAAACTCGCCCTCTATGAAGGCGAGCACCAGTTGATCTCCCGTGAATACCGGCATGACAAGACCCGCATGGCCCAGTTCTCCTCTGTGATAGATCAACTGGATTTTCGTATGACCGCCATTCGCGAAACACTGAAGGAGGCTGGCATCGATACGGCATCCATAAACGGAGTTGCCGGACGCGGCGGGCTGCTTCACCCCCTCGAGGGCGGGGTCTATGAAGTAAATGAAACCATGCTTTCCGATCTCAGTGAGGCGCGGTACGGTGAGCATCCGTGCAACCTCGGCGCCATCCTCGCCAACGAACTCGCCCTGGAATGGGGGGTATCGGCATTCATCGTCGATCCTGTCGTCACGGATGAAATGATGGATATCGCACGGTTGACCGGGTTACCCGGTGTCCGTAGACGCAGCCTGTTCCATGCCCTGAACCAGCGTGGCGCAGCGCGAACCGTGGCGGCACGGCTGGGAAAACCCTATGACAAGCTCAACTGCATAGTCTGCCATATGGGCGGTGGCACCTCCATCGGCGCCCATTGTCAGGGCAAGGTGGTGGATGTCATCAATGCGCTGGACGGTGAAGGTCCGTTCACCCCTGAGCGCACAGGCGGAATGCCCCTGCTCCCCATGCTCGACATGATCGACCGAGGCGACCTTTCCACTGAACGGCTCCGGGAGATCATTCAGCGCGAAGGCGGGGTATACGCCCACCTCGGCACCAACGACATGATGGACATTGAAAACCGAGTCAAAGCCGGAGAACCGGAAGCGTCTGAAATTTTTGAGGCAATGGCGTACGGCATCGCCCGCTATGCCAGCTCGCTGGTCCCTGCTTTTGCGGCTTCAGGCAAAGCCCGGCGTGTCGATGCGATCGTCCTCACCGGTGGGCTGGCACGGTGCAACCCGCTTGTGGATAGGGTTGCCGACCTCACGCAGACCATCGCTCCGGTGGAAGCGGTAACAGGCGACGAGGAGATGGCGGCGCTGGCCGCTGGGGCACGTCGAGTCCTGCTCAAGGAAGAAGAAGCCAAGACGTATACATCGGCCCCATAAGCCATGGGGAAACCGGATTGTCATGCAATCTATTATTGGAAACCGGATTTGTGGTGAAAATATCATTGAGATTTCAAAGCTTAGTCGCTACAACTCATAATTGATACGCCTTTCCTGTTCCTGCAGAGTACAAATAAATGAAGGACGAAAATAAGGAAAAATGTAGATGGGCTCTCTTTTCTCTAAATCAGTAAGCCTCCGAAAGGGCCTGCAAATCAGCGACGATGAATTTATTCAGCTGCGTGATTTCATCTACGAAAAAACCGGCATTTTCGTTGATATCAAACGAAAATATCTCTTTGAAAGCCGTTTTTCCAAGCGTATTGAGCAATTGGGTCTCACCAGTTTCGCCGATTACGTCACCTACCTCAAGTTCGATACCAATAAGAATCGCGAGTTAAACAAGCTGTTTGAGCTGGTAACCACTAATGAGACCAGCTTTTATCGTGACGTCAAGCAGTTGGAAGCCTTCACCAAAAACGTTCTCAAGCAGAAGCTTGATGAACAGCGCAAGGCCGGCAAGCTCGAACTGAATATCTGGTCCGCCGGTTGTTCTTCGGGAGAAGAGCCCTACACGCTGGCCATGCTCATTCTTGAAACCCTCCGCCTGGAGACCCCCAAATGGCGAATCAAGATCACGGCTGTCGACCTCTCGCAGGCCATGATCGACAAGGCCAAAAACGGTCTCTATCAGGAGTACGCATTCAAAACCACTCCTGACGACATCCGACAAAGGTACTTCTCCAAGGAGGCCGATGGGTGGCGAATCAAACCGGCTGTATCCCGCCTTGTCACGTTCCAGCAGATGAATCTCAATGACCGGATCGCCCTCAAGCGGATACCGCGGTCGCACATCGTATTCTGCCGCAACGTCATCATATATTTCGATCAGGATATGAAGAAGCGGGTTGTCAGCGCATTTTATGACAACCTGCTGCCCAACGGGTTTCTCATGCTCGGACACTCGGAGACACTCCACAAGATCTCCCAGACGTTCAAGCCTATCTACCACCCGGGAACTATCGCATATCAAAAAGAAGGCTAACGAGGATAACGAACTCCACAGACGGAGGAGAGTGTTTTGGCTGTCAAACGATTGGATGAGATTGCGCTGGGCATGGTTCTGGCTTCAGACCTCAAGGCTGAAGACGGCAGACTGTTGTTCGCCGCCGGCACCACGCTGGAAGAACGACATCTCACGCTGCTTGAGCGAATCGGTTGCACCGAAATCGACGTTGAAGAAACAGCGGCTCTCACACCTGAAGACCAACGCGAGGTCGAGGAGTACGTTCGTGAGTTCTTCCTGTATGCCAACCCGGATTTAGCACCCGTGGTGGCATTGTTTCACCAGACACTCGAAGAGACAGGCATGGCAGTAGCCAAAGGATGGGAACTGCCGGATGCCGACACGCGTCGCGCCACCAATGTCGAGCACATGGAAGACCTGTTCCTGCGCGGCATGGGCTCACCCGAGACCATCGTCAAGCACGAAACCGAACTGAGCAGTTTTCCTGACATTTATTTCCGCATCAAGGAAGTGCTGGATGACGACAGCGCCTCGGCGGACAAGATCGCCAAGGTTGTCTCCACTGACATGAGCCTTGCTGCCAAGCTTCTTAAGCTCGTCAACTCGCCTCTTTACGGATTCTCCCAGACCATCGACTCCGTCAGCAGAGCGGTCACGCTGGTCGGGGCAAAAGAACTTTCCACCCTGGCGCTGGGCATCTCAGCCATCAACTATTTCAAGGATATTCCGCCGGAATTGGTGGATATGAAGTCCTTCTGGCGTCATTCGATCACCTGCGGCATCTTTGCCAAGATCATTGGCGACTCCCAGCGTTCCGTTGCTTCCGAGCGTTGCTTTATCGCCGGACTGCTTCATGACGTGGGACGGCTGATCCTCTTCAAAAAGCTCCCCTACGCGGCCACCGAGGCCATGCTTTTTGCCCGTGAAAACACCATCCCCCTGGTCGAAGCCGAACGGTCGGTCATGGACTTCTGCCACACCGATATCAGCAGACCGCTGCTAACAGCATGGAAGTTCCCGCAAAAGTTATCGGACATGATCAACCACCACCACACCCCAATGGAGGCGGAAGACCAGCTCGAAGCCGCCATTGTGCACGTGGCCGACAATCTGGCCAATGCAGCCGATGTGGCGGAAGGCAACATGTACGTGCTTCCCGGCATTGATAAGGAAGCGTGGGATATTCTCGGACTGGATGCTGAACCGTTTATCGAAGAAGCCTTTACCCAGTACCGGCAGCAAATTGGTATAATCCTCGGCGCTTTCTTCTAACGCCTCTGACAAACATTTATCGCAACCGTCACAAGACCTCTATAGTCATGACATAAAGCGTTGTCGAAAACTTATCGATACCACCCGGGGAAAAAACCTTACATTGTCACTTACGGATGCCTCAACTGGAGGCAGAAAGATTACTGGGATGCGGTTGGATCAAACATTCGACTGATGTACTTTCATCTTCTTCACCGCCCAGGACGTCCTCCATCAGCGAAGCAAGCGTCGACGCATTGGGACTGGATGGACGAGAAAATCGAAACATGGTTCCCGCAATTAGCAGGAGCAACAGAAACAGACTGACGGGTATGGCTGTGCACATAGAGTACTCCTCTCCATACACTCAACCATGATTCTGTCACAAATGCATGATAGCTCTGTGACGCCTTGGTAAAGCTATCGTCGGCCTAATCCTGGCGCCCTTTGTCCGCACGAACACTGGCTTTCAGCGCATCGGCAAGTTCACGGATACACCCGTGTCCACCGGTCGCTTCGGTGACATAGTCCGCCATTGCCAGTATGGAAGGATGTGAATCGGCAGGTGCGGCCCTGAAACCGCAGACTCCCATGGCACCGGCATCGTTGACATCGTTGCCCATGAAAAGAACATCACTCAGCGCCAGCCCTTTGGAAGCGGCCAGTTGGATGACGAGAGAAGACTTATCAGCTACCCCGTGGGCGGCTTCGATGCCGATCTTCTTGGCCCGGGCCTGTACGACATCATTGCGCTCGGTGGAAACAATACACTGCTCCATCCCCAAGCGGCGGATCATGCCGATTCCCATGCCGTCCCCCCGATGGGCAGCAACGGTCTCCACCCCCTTCTGGTCGACGAACACGCGGTTATCGGTCATCACCCCGTCAAAATCGTAAATGACCAACCGAATTCTGGACGCACCCGGGATGCCACGAGCAGAGAGGCGTATCAACTCCCCATTCAATCCCGTATACATTTCCTGACCTGCGAGTGCCCCTTCACACTTGGTGCCGCCATGGGCCACAATAGCTTCTGCCGCAGTCTGAATGTCCGGCACCTGCACATTGAGTGCTACCCCGCCTCCATTCACTTCCTCAGACACCTCCAAAAGGCGCAAGGATTGCCCATACGGGCCCAGAAGCAGGGAACCCCACACCAGGTCGTATCCGAGACTTTTCTCGTAGAATTCAGCCGTTTTTTCGACATTTCGGACCAACAGGGTCACTTGTGGGTGGATGCTCATTCAAACTCCTCGCTAGACAGTGTTCTTAATCACTACCGTTCCGAAATGATTTGCGCAATATCGACAGTCGTTTCCCTACAGTCCGACATCAGCCTGATCCAGGCCGAGCTTTTTGGCCCGCTTCGCCTCTTTGCGCTCCTTATGTCGCATGAGCAGGTCCCACTCAATAGGCATGATGAACAAGGTCAACGTCGTTGCCACACACAAGCCGGTCACAAAGGTCGTAGCCATGGTTCCCCAGACGAGCGAGTAATAGGGAATACCAAGCGCCATGGGGAGAAGGCCGAGGGTCGTGGTCAACGTGGTCAGCAGAATAGGCCGCAACCGGATGCGCACACCTTCCCGTATGGCCTCGGTCCGACTCAAACCGGAAGCGTACAGCCGATTGATAAAGTCCAGCAAGACAAGGGAATCGTTAACAACGACACCGGTCACGCCCACCGTGGCCACAAAGCTGTTAACCGTGAACAGTGAACGGGTCAGGAACGTGCCGAACACAACACCGGTCAGGGCAAAGGCCACTGCCGAAAGAATGATGACCGGCTGTGCATAGGACTGGAACTGACACGCGAGAATTGTATAAATTATCAATATTGCTATTAAAAAAGCGTACATCAACGAGGTAAACGAACGCCCTGTGGACTCGAATTCACCGGCAAAGCTGATGGTTGCACCGGGGTACTTATCCTGAATGGTTTCATAGTACGCCTGCACATCATGAACCACCGTCGGCGCCGTAATCGGCGACCCCGCCCGGATATTCGCCGTCAGCGTCACGGCACGCTGGCCCTGGAATCTGTTGAGCTGTCCCGGCTCCCGGTAGCTTTCCACTTCCACAAGATCGCCCACGCGAACCGGCCCTTCGTGATCTTCCAGCACCGGTATGTCGAGCGCATCTTCCGGCTGGCTCAGGTACGCCTTGTCAATTTTCATACGCAAATCGATGTCTTCATCGGCAGCCCGGAATTTTCCGACAAACCGACCGTCCAGAATTCCCCCGGCAAGGGCGATAACCTGAGCCGGAGTCAAACCGTATTCCGACACCAGACTCGGAACCGGGCTGAAGCGAAATACACGGTTGTCCGAACCGGTGTCCGGCGCAAAGTCGAGGAGGTACGGGGCAATGCTTTCGTTACCCATCACCCAGTTCTGCACATCCTCCTGCAATGCGTATACTGAGTCCTGATC
>CEUM01054987.1_pt1 | contig 29389 bp, 20 predicted proteins | sample 356421 | NCBI WGS metagenome assembly CEUM01 (sample SAMEA2622716, study PRJEB7988) | marine metagenome | biome: marine biome (ENVO:00000447); feature: surface water layer (ENVO:00002042); material: "saline water (ENVO:00002010), including plankton (ENVO:xxxxxxxx)" | depth 5 m
TGCGGCTCGTGCGGCGCCGCCTTCGCCAAAAAATCTGACCGCTTTTGCGCGTCGTGCGGCGCCGCTCGCGGGTGAGCGCCCGCCGAGTCCATCCACCCGCGCATCCCGCGTCTTCATCTCGCGCGATCGTAACGCTCAAACGCACGCATTCACTCGTCCCTCCTCGCCCTCTCGCGTTTTCCCCACCCGCGCGCACCCATCGCGAGTGACTTGGTTTTTCGCGCGCGCGCCCGAAAATGCTGCCCATTTTCACCGTTGAGCCGAAAATGAGCCGCGGGCGCGTCCCCACACGCGCGCGCGTCGTCGTGCGTTCGGCTCGCGCGCGGACGGCGCGACGAGACGACGAACGCGTGTGCGGGACTTTTTGAGCGCTCGTGCGCCGTGCGTCTCTCTCTCGCGCGCGACGGCGACGGCGACGGCGACGGCGACGCGTCGCGGTCGATGCGTCGAGGGGAACCGACCGCGTCGCCGATGAAGAGTCGCGCGAGTTTCACCGCGAACGCCCCGGATGAGGCGCCGATGTCGAGTTACGATGCGATGCGCGTGGAGGCGCGCGCGGTCGCGGCGCGCGCGGCGCTCACGTCGACGGATTCGGTGTCGTTTCTGTTGCGGTCGGAGGAGACGCTGTCGGAGGAAAAGTCGCGACAGTTGGTGCGCGAAGAGGAAAAGAAGGAGATTCGAAAGATGAAAAAGACGAGGAAGCAGTATAAGAAGAGTATGTTGGTGATGAGTCCGCAAAGGCCGGCGTTTCAGCGGTGGGAGGCGGTGATGATGATGTTGTTGTGTTACACGGCGTTGGTGACGCCGTTGGAGGTTGGATTTTTCACGCCGAAATATAATGGATTGTTCTACGTCAACATGTTCGTCACGATGTGTTTCTGCATGGATTTGGTGTTGAACTTTTTCACCGCCGTCGTACATCCGAGGACCGGGCACTACGTGTACAACCAGGTGTACATCACGAAGAGATACTTGAAGACGTGGTTCGTCGTCGACTTTTTGTCGTGCATTCCGTTCGACGCGTTGTATTTGGGTGTCGGTTCGAGCGCGTTTTCACAACTCAGCGTGTTGCGGACGCTTCGTCTGTTGCGTCTGGTCAAACTCGCGCGTATTTTACGAGTGAATCGCATATACAAACGCATAGAGCTCGTGTACACGGTGGATTACTCGTTGATGGAGCTCATGAAATTCGGTATGACGACGGTGCTCTTCGCGCACTGGATGGCGTGTGGACTCGGTCTAATCGAAGACATGGAGGGCTCCACGCACTCCTGGTCGAGACTCACCGAATTTCGCGGCATTGTTGTCGGTTCCGATGGTTCGGATCCTCGAGAGGTCGTCGGATCGCTGCGTCTGTACCTCGCCGCGCTCTACTGGTCGACGATGACAATCTCCACCATCGGTTATGGGGACATCGTACCGGTGACATCGGCCGAGCGCATCTACGTCATCATCGCCATGCTCATCGGTGCGTTCGAGTACGGTTACATCGTCGGGGCCGTGTCCAACGTCATCGCCACGCGGAATGAAAAGTTGAACAAGTTTCAAGCGATGATGCGCGATTTGAACAGTTTTCTGACTGAGCACATGTTTCCGCAAAAATTGCGCGTGCGTTTGCGCGAATACTTCAAGTATCAGCTCGAAGGCACGGACGCGGACGTCTACAAGAAATTACTAGCCAAGATGTCGCCCGCGCTCCGCGGCGAGTGCACGATTCTCATGAACACGTGGATAAAAAAGGTTGACTTTTTTAGAGACTGTCCGGAACCGATGGTGATCCACCTCTCCACGTGCGTCGTGGAACACACGTATCCACCGGAGGAGAGTTTATTTTTCGCCGGTGAAACCTTGGCGCACGCGTTTCTGATTCGCAAAGGCGTTGTCGACTCGGATCGTCGCATCCACATGTCTGGAAAGATGATCGCCGAGGGAGCGCTGTATTACGACGCCCCCATCTTGTACGGCGCGCGCGCGTTGACGTACGCAGAAATTTACACGCTCAAACGCGAGGATTTCCACGCCGCGCTCGAGGGATACCCGGCGACGAAGAGATATTTCAAACTAAAAGGGGTGAAGAAAATTTTCAGGGAAGAAATGCTGGCGTACGCCAAAGCGTGGCTCGCGCTCAAGGAACTCGGCGTCGACGCCGATCTCTCCAACGAAGTGAGCGACCGACCGACGTTTTATCTGAAAAAATTACGCCTGATTTACGGCGACGACGGGGAAGGGCTCGAAGATCCTAGGATTTTAGAACAAAAGACGCGCGCCGCCGTCATCATTCAGAAGCGATTCAGGGGCATGCTTCATCGCGTGATGATGCATCAAATGCTCGTCGAGCGCAGCGTGAACGGTATTTTCCACAAGGTGTTACGCGAGAGGGATCCGATGAGTTACACCGCGCGAGCGATAGACGTGTTTCACTCGCGCCTGGGATTCTCACTCACCGAGGTGCATCGCAAGCTGAATTCAATATTGGATCACAGCGACATCGTAGACGAGCCGACCAAGATTGATAAACCGTCGACGTTGATGTCGACGGCGCTTCAGGCGGCGGCGGGTAAGGCTATGACGGTGAAACGCGAGACCGGTAAGCAACCGCAGGCGACAACAGCGAGTCAGCGCGCGCGAACGGCGCAACCCGTGGACACCGGACGCGCCGCGGGATGGGGTACGTCGTCGTTGGAGGATCCGATTCAAAAGTTGCAGTCGCGCGTCGACGAGCTCACGGGCCGACTCGTGCCTCTCGAGCGCAAGATTACGAACGCGAACGCCAAGCAGACGGCCGCGTTGACGGAGACGAACGAACGTTTGAGCGAACTCACGTCTCAACTCGAAGCCCTCATGCAGCTCACGGTGTCCAACATGGAGTCGGGTCTCGCCGAGGCGCGAACGCAGGCGCGAACGGGACGCAGAGAACGCGAGAGAGCGCGAGAGCTCTCGCCCCCGCCAAGTTCAACGGTGTAGTGGCGAGAGTAGCTACTGTAAAATATTTCAGAAACACAAAAAGAATATAAATGCAACACGCGATCGAATCGACTCGCGCCACGTCGCCTCACACGGCGAGCGCCTTCTCGGCCGATAGTATCGAAACCAACTCGTCGGCGCGCGCGCGCGTCAAACCTTCGTCGTGTCTCGTCCGCACAAACTTCCCTCGCCATCTGTGCCCCTCCGCGACCACTTCCTTATCGTCCACGATCGCAAACACCGGCCACGCCTCCTCATCCTCCCCGTGCGTCGCTCGTAAATACGCTTCAATCTCCATCACGCGATTCGTCGACACCGCCGCGTCGTGCGCGACGCTATCCGCCCTGTGCGGTTCCCCCGCCGTCTTCCCCACCACGCGATCCGGCAGACCGTGCCGAACGAACGCGTACGCCAAGTACTCTCTGAAATATCTCCAGTACGTCGTCAACACGATCTCCGCGTCGCTTCGCTCGAGCACGTCCCGCAGCAGGTGCACCTTGTCCTCATCGAGCGCGATCTGTTTCGCCGTCGCCGTCTCGTTCAGCACCCCGTCCACGTCCAGAAACAGCGTCGGACGCGCGGACGAGATCGCCTTCGTCCGCACCGCGCGCGTTCGAGACCTCCTGACGCCTCCCGCGGGCATCGCGACGACGACGCGCCCGATGGGACCCACGCGCGTCATCCTCTGACGCGTCATCATCCCGCGCGCGTCGATGCGCGACGCGTTCCTTCTCGCGCTCTTCCTCGCCGGGCTCGTCCTCATCGTCGCCGTCCTTCTCCTCGGACCGACGAAACGATTCCGCGCGCTCGAGGCGGCGCACGACGCCGCGCGCGATGCCTGTCCCGACGTGTGCGCGCGAATGTTGGGCGTCGCGCTGTGTTCGCGCGCGCGAGGCGAGCGCGCGATGGCGGCGTGTCGCGCGCGCGTTCTGGACGCGCCCAATCCTCTCGGACAGTGCGTCTACCTCACGCTGGTGCTCGGTGGACACGCGATGTTCGTGGACGGGGTGGAGGGAAGACTGTTGGATGACGGCGCGGGCGGCGGGTGGACGGCGGCGACGGGCGCGGCGTTCGCGACGGCGACGGTGACGTGGCTCGCGGCGTGTTGTAGTGATCCCGGAACGATCACGAGGGATAACGTGGAGAGACACGCGAGGGTGTACGCGCACGATGACGCGGTGTATCGCAGAAAAGAGTGTCGAACGTTGAGGAGGGAGGCGCCGGCGAGGTCCAAGTGGTGCGCGACGACGAATCGACGGGTGGCCAAGTTTGATCACTTTTGCGTGTGGATCAATAACACGGTGGGTCTGTGCAATTTTCGATATTTTTTAGCGTTTTTAGTCGGGCAGTTGACGCTGGTGATGTACGTGGCGTTCGCGTGCGCGCGGGGGGTGACGGCGGACGCGAACCGAAGAGACGCGTGGTCGCTGCGGTTTCGCGACGGTTCGACGCGCGGGACGACGCTTTGGGACGATAAGGCGATGCTGTATCGATTCGTGGTGTATTATTACGGACCGGCGTTCGCGTTGGGTATTTTTTGTGCGTTGCTCACCGTCGTGTTGTCCGTCTTCTTGGGATATAACGTCTATTTGGCTGCTCGAAACGTGACGACGAATGAAAGCTTCAAGCGGGACGCGTTGCGCGACGCCGTCGCGGCGACGAAAGCGGCGGGCGAGACGAGCGACGTCGATTGGGACGAGGTGATGCGAAACCAGTACGATCGCGGCGTGTGGGCGAACCTGATGGAGGTGGTGCGTCCGCCGGTGTCCGCCGACCGACCGTGGAGAGTGCCCTGCGCGACGACGTCCCCGTCGTCGACGGCAAAGGCGAAGACACACTGAACGACGAATAACGATGAAATGAAACGAATAGTCCACTAGCCTACGGTACGCATAACGATACGTTACGCGCGATTCACAGCGACGACGCGATTCGACGACTCTGCGCCGCCAAAAACTCCCTCAAGACGGGCTCGCCGTCGTCGTCGCTCCTCGGCACGACGTGTCCGCCCCCGTGCGTCGCCCGCATCCTCGCCGACGACGTCATCGCCTCAAACAACCCCTCCGACATTCCCACCGGCATCACCCGATCCTTCCTTCCGATCACGTGTAACGTCGGCACCGTCACCGCGTCGTACGCCAACGTCGCCGTCTCCGTCGCGCGCGATTTCATCCCCGACACGAAAATCCCAAACCCGAACCGTTCCCTCATCCTCGGCGTCGCCAGCGCGATCGCCGCCAGCGTCGCCCCCTGACTGAACCCCAGTATCCCATCGAACGGTCCATCCCGTTCGCACGCCCTCTCGATCGCGCGCAGAGACTCTTCCAATCCCGCGTACGAGCGCGTCTCCGTCCCGTCGACGCGCGTCGCGTTCCACCACTCGAACCTCTCCGTCGATTCCCCGAAAAACTTCGTCACCTCCTCGCTCACCGGCCCGCTCGCGCGATTCGGCGCGTCCACCGCGATGAATTCACACGTCTCCTCGTACGTCTCTCGCCATCCCGCGAGCGTCATCTGCGCGCGAAGCACGTCCCCGGAGGTTCGAAACGAGTGCAGACATAAAAGTTTCAACCGCCGATGCGGCGCGCCCGGGCCGCGGTCGCGGGGCGCGACGCGCGCGGGAACGCGCGACGCGCGCGACATGCGCGCGCGGTCGAGTCGACTCGACCCCGCGAGGTGGGCGGCGAACGAATGGGGCGTCAGAATGGCGCGCGCGACGAATCTGATTTGCATTCTCGTCATCGCCGGAACCGCGGTCGGCGTGCGCGCGGTGCACGAATCGCAGAACGAGGAGCGGAGGCGATTGCGAGAGGGAGTGATTCGCGACGAGGCGCGTCTGCGGGCGAGAGAGGCGCGCGAGCGAGGGCGAGAGGGGACGACGAGGGGGATTTAGATTCATTCAGTGAATCCAATCCGTCGCGTCGTGTTCACCACATGGCGCGCGCGCGACGGGAATCGTCGACGTCGCGTCGCGCGTCGACGTCTCGATCGATGGCGTCGACGTCGTCGTCGGTCGCGATGGTGGAAGGAAGACGCGATCGGGACGTGAACGCGCTGGGCGCGGCGGCGGCGGCGCCGGCGGCGTTCGCGGCGGCGTTCGCGGGGGGCGCGAGGGATCCCGGCGCGCGCGCGTGCGTGCTGTGCGCGGTGGTGGTGTCGTTGGTGGCGTATAGGTTGACGTTGCGTCTGTTACCGACGGTGGAGGCGAAGGCGCTCAAGAGGAACATGTACGGGTACGATTTGAATAAGCGAGGCGCGCCGCTCGGCGAGACACGCGTGCCGGAGAGCGGGGGCTTGGCGGCCGGGTGCGCGTACGCGATGGCGCTCGTCGTGCAGCAAGCGTGTCAAAGGGTGATTCGGTGGGCGTTCGGACAGAGCGCGAGCGGGGTGGACGCGTGGGCGCTGGAGCAGAACAGCGCGTTGGCGTGCGTCGGATTTATGATTTTCTTGGGCTTCGTCGACGACGTGTTGGATTTACCGTGGAGGGTAAAAATCATCATGCCCGGGTTCGCGGCGCTGCCGCTGTTGTTATCGTACAGCGGAGGGACGACTATATTAGTGCCCGCGCCCGTGCGCGCGGTTTTACGTTTATCGGAACGCGTGCGGTCCGTCGACATCGGTCCGCTGTATCTGTGTTACGTGTGGTTGTTGGTCGTGTTTTGCTCGAATTCCATCAACATTCACGCGGGTTTAAACGGACTCGAGGCCGGTCAGTCGCTCATCATCGCCGGCGCGGTCCTGTTGTTGAACGTCCTGGCGCTGGCGAACGATCCATCGATAGAACCCGTGACGGCTGGCGCGCACGTGTTTAGCATTTTCGTGACGCTTCCGTTCTTCGCGACGACGCTCGCGCTGCTGCGGCGCAATTGGTACCCGTCGAAAGTTTTCGTCGGCGATACGTACACGTACTTCGCGGGCATGACGCTGGGCGTCGTCGGCACTCTGGGTCACTGCAGCGAGACGTTACTGTTGTTTTTCCTTCCGCAAGTGCTCAACTTTTTGTACAGCGTGCCGCAACTCTTCAAAATCGTGACGTGTCCTCGTCATCGTTTACCCGTCTTCGATCCGAAGACGGGCTTGTTGCACCCGTCCAAGGCGACGGAGACGCGGTACAACATGAATTTAGTGACGCTCTTCCTGCGTCTGTTCGGTCCGTGCACCGAGCGAACGTTGTGCGCGAGACTGTTGGCGTTTCAATTCGCGTCGTGCGCCTTCGCCTTCGCGGCGAGACACGTCTTGACCGGCGTGTGGAAATAGATCCGTCGTCGTTCCGCGCGCGCGCGCTTTGCGTGCTCGCTTTGTGATACTATTACATTCCGCGCGGCGTTCGACAGACGCGGCGTCGATTCAATTTCAGTTCCCCGGTAATCTCTTCTCACGAATCTCGTGCAACTCGAGCGCGAGCGAATCCGCGCGCGCGCGACACTCGTCCAACGCCTCTCGAAGCGTCGCATCCGTCGACGCGCTCCGCGACGCGTTCGGTCGCGTCACGTACGTCGCCTCGATCTCGATCCTCTCCACCGGCATCACAAAAATCCCCTCTTTCCTCGTCTCCACCTCCTCTATTCTTCGTAACGTCTCCTCCCCGTCCACCATCTCACCAAATATCGCGTACTCCCCGTCCAAGTGCTTCGCTTCGCCCAACAAAATTGAAAAACTACTCGTCGCGCTATCCGCGTCGGTCCACCTCGCCATCGACAGCGTCCCGCGCGCGTGTCTCAACGTCTTTGAAAACTCCCCCGGAATCGTCTTCGTCGCCAGCGCTCGCTGTTCATCGTTCATCGCCACTCGCCTTCCGCTCGCGCATTCCGCGATTTGCGCCACGAATCCCCGATCGACGCGGAAAAAATGATTCGTCGCGTACGCGCCCGCGTCGAAGAGCGCCAACACGCGCGCGGCGGTGGCCGGCGCGACCGCATCGTCGTACAGCGCGAGCGTGAGGTCACCGAGCGTCGTTTGTAACACGATGCGTTCGTCGCGGAGACGAGGCGCGAGAGGATTCTCCGCGCGCGCGACGAATGCCGACGACGACATCATCACCACCATCATCATCATCATCATCGTCGTCATCGTCGTCATCGCGAGATAGATCGTCGACGCGCGCGCGCGCGGAGACGCCGACCTGGTCCGCGCGCGCGCGTCAGGGTCGCTCGCGACGTCCCCGTCGCGACTCTCGCGCGACGGGAGGCGCCGAGTGTCGAGGTGCCGACCGGTGGGCGCGCGCGCGTCACAATTTCGCGCGCGAACGCGCACGCGAACGCGCGAGCGCCGCCGTCGCGAGGAGTGAGAGAACGCGCGTCGGGGAGACGCGAGCGAGTCGCGCGCGAGAGGTCGAGATCGCGCGAGCGATCGCGCGAGAGGAGGAGAATCCGATCGATCTCGTGCGGCCCTAGACGATCCGAAGAATTCTTTGGAAAAACCGCTCGGACGCGCCATGTCGGGCGCGATCGACGTCACGAAAACGTTTCGAGGCGAAGGGGAGGACATGATCGCCGCGCTCATCGCGGCGTCGGGGGCGAAACCGGCGCGAGAGACGACGACGGGGGGGACGGGGAATAAGACGCGGGGGGGCGACGGCGCCGCGGCGTTCGACGTCGACGGAGAGGTGGTCAAGGAGAAACGTTCGTTCGAGCGCGAGCTCGTACCGTTTGATTTCGGTGATGGTGGTGGTGCGTCTATCGCGGAGGCGTCGGGCGGGGCGGTGAAGGCGGCGAAGAGCGTGCCCGCGCCGAAGGCGGCGGCGAAGAGCGGAAAGATGCCCAAACCGAAGAGTCAAGGGAAGAAGACGTCGAATAAGACGCTTCCGCGCCCGAAGAACGATTCAGATCAAGTCGCACGCGCGAATCAAGTCTTCGAGCCGCAACAGTCGACGCTGACGCCAGACGAAAAGGCGGCGATGTTTGTCGACGCCGCGCCGAGCGGCGGAGGGAAGAAGAAGAATAAACGAATCACCGGCGCTGATAGAGCCAAAGCGGCGACGAATGATCAACAATGGGCGAACTCATCGTTTCAAAACGCGCCTGCGGCGGATCAGTTACCAATGCCGTCGTTTTTGAAGGACGTGGCGGCGCCTTCCGCGCCTCGCGCGTCGTCTCCGATGCCGCCTCGCGCGCCGCCCACGCCGACGAGCGCGCAAGATTTGAAAAATTTACTCGGCGTCAAGACCAATCCACCACCGCAGATGCGTGCGTCGCCGGCACCGATGCCACCGCCGACGCAAGCCAAGGGACACGCGCTGTTTAACAACATCTTGAACAGTGCCAACACCGTTCCCGGCGCCGCGCCTTCGGCTCCGGTTCCGGCTCCGACGACGATGATGCCGCCGCCGCAACAGCAGGGCGTGCAGCAAAAGCTCAACGCCCTCTTCGGTGTCGCCTCACAACCGCCGCAACCGTTCCCGGTGCCGCAACCGTACCCCGTGGCGCCCGAAACGAGCGGAGGAAACTTTCAAAATCTCATGGCCAAGCTCAACGCCGGTCGCGTCTGAGCGACGGCGCGTTCGATTGAACGTTGATTTCTGTTGTACCATCACCATCGCGAATCGCGCAGAGCACATTCCTCGCGCCGATTCATTCACACACCTCGGGCCGAGACGCGACACGGTTGTCCGCGCCGCCCACACGGACGAAGCGAGTTTTAAAAGCGACGTTCTCCCTCTTCGCGGGTGAACATCGTCCGTCGCCGCGAGTCTCTCCATCGACACACGTCGTCGGGAGACCCTCATGCGTCGCTTCACGCGACGCGACTCAAGACATCAAGACCACGTTTTGCGTCCGTCTCGTCTCTCGCGAGAGAGACGCGAACAGACGACGCGACACACGCACGCGCCGCGCGCGCGATACCACCTCACACTTCGAAACGAAAATTGTCTCTCTGTTGTAATTCCCGACGACGACGCGTTTTCGTTTTCGTTCGCGCCTCTTCGCGTCGTCCCTCCCCGCTGCGCGAAAACGTGCTTTTTCGCAATCCTCGGCGCGCGCCGAACGCGCGATGTCACCCCCCGCGTTCGCCCCCCCGCGCTCGCCCGAGACGGTGGCCGATCTAGACGCGTGGCGACGATTCGACGACGCGCTCGGCGTGCGCGACGGTGGCCGCGTCGCGCCGTCGCGCGACGATGACGTCGCCGCCGCCGACTCGAGCGACTCGCGCGAGCGCATGCGACGCGACGGATACGTCGTTCTCGACGCGTGCGCGTCCACCTCGGACGATCTCGCGCGTGGGAAACGATTGGCCGCGCGCGCGGTGGCGCTTCGAGACGCCGGGTGCGACCCGACGTGGATACTGACGAGCGACGACGCGTGGACGACGCTCGCGCGACTTCGCGGGATTTTCGCGCGCGGGACGTTCGGGGACGGATTGAAGTGCACGCACGACGCGTTGGCGTGGGTGGTGGATCCCGCGCGGGATGGGGAGAAGACGAGCGCGTTTTGTCCGCATCGGGATCGACAGCCGGAGGACGCGCCGGGGTCGTTCACGAGGGACGGGGACGCAAAGTACGTCACCGCGTGGGCGCCGCTGGGGAACGACGCCGGGACGAGGAATTCGTGTCTGTATTGTATTCCTCGCGCGCGCGATCCCGGATATTTCGACGGTGATCCCGACGACGAGAACGGTGAGGATCCGATGCGAGCGGCGTTGCGAGATAAGGCGAGTTATCAATACGTGCGCGCGTTGCCCGCTCGCGCCGGCGACGTCGTGGCGTTCACGCATAGGCTCATACACTGGGGATCCGTGGGCGACGGCGATGGAGAACCGCCGAGGATCAACATCTCGTGTGGATTCGCGAGCGAAGATTTCGAACCGGCGTATCTGAAGAGAGATCCTCTGTATCCCACGTTTGAGGAACGACTGGCGTTGATCGCGGGACAACTCATCTGTTACCACGAACGATTCCCGTCCACGTCCAAGGAATTGACGACGCTGAAAAAGTTATTCGACGCCGCGAGAGTGAGTTTTCACGACTCGTACGTGAAAAAGGTGTACAAGGAATTCGCCGCCGCCGCGATCGAACGCGGCGACGCCGACGCCGAAGACGCCGAAGACGCCGACGCCGAAGACGCCGTCGAGGACGCGCTCGAGGCCATGCTCGACCGCGCCGACGATTTCGACGATGATTTCGACGATTACGAGGACGGCGTCGCCGGCGACGCGTTCGGTCGCGTCGCCGATCGAGACGAAGACACCGCGTTTGAAGACGCCGCGTTCGGTCGCAAACGCCGCCGCCGCGCGTCGTAAAATCGAGACGCGCGCGCGTCCACCCCGAGTCCCCTCATCGCGCGCCGTGTACGCACATCGTAGCACCACACACCATCACGCCTCGCCAAAGCGCGCGACACCGAATCTCCGCACCCCGAGTCCCCGTCCCGCGTCCCGACCCGACGCCGCGACGTCGCCGGCCCCTCACACACCGCCGCGTCCCGGCATGTCGCGCTCGGAGACTCGCGCCGCGCGCGTGCCCGCGGCGTCCATCGCGGCGATCGCCGAGGCCGCGGGCGCGCCGAAACTCGAGGGCGACGCCTCGCGCGCGCTCGCGTCGGACGTCGAGTATCGAATGCGACAGATTTTCCAAGACGCCGTCAAGTGCATGCGACACAGTAAACGATCGACGCTGTGCGCCGAGGTGCGCGTGAAGGACGCGTAAACGATGATCGAGCGAGCGCGCGACGCCGCGCGCGTTCGCGAGACGAGATGACTGACGAACGCGCGCGCGATCGATTGAATCAGGATGTCAACTCGGCGTTGCGATTGAGAAATTGCGAACCCTTGTACGGGTTCGGCGCGGGAACGTCGGATTACGAGTACTTGCAGACGCGCGAGGACCCCGAGGTGTTTTACGTCGACGAGAAGGAGCTGGACATGCGCGCGTTGTTGACGAGAAAGTTGCCGAAACCGCCGATCGAGGTCAACCTCGTGCCGCACTGGTTGGCGGTGGAGGGCGTGCAGCCGATGATTCCGGAGAACCCGATGCAGACGCCGCCGGAACCGGTGCCGGTGGAACCACCGCTTGGGTCGAAGCGACCGAGGGCGAGTGGGGTCGGTGCGCGAGAGGATGGGGCGGATCCGGACGCCGGCGGGTTGTTGCCCGTGGTGTCGCACGTGTTGAGCCGAGAGTTGCAGTATTATTTCGACAAGGTGACGGGGTTGATTCGAGGCGCGGGAGCGGGGGGAGCGAGCGACGAAAACGAGGAGATGCTCGAGACGGCGCTGCGGTCGTTGAGCACGGATGTCGGTTTGCACAACTTGATGCCGTACTTTACGCAATTCATCACCGAGGAGACGACGCAAAATTTGAGAGATTTGCCTCGGTTGAGAGTGTTGATTCAGATGACTCGCGCGTTGATCTCGAACCCAGACATTAACGTCGAGCTTTATTTGCACCAACTCATGCCGAGCGTCGTGACATGCATGGTGGCGAAGCGGTTATGTAAAAACGTGGAGGAGGACCACTGGTCGCTGCGAGACGACGCCGCGAACACGGTCGCCTTCATTTGCGCCAAGTTCGGCGCGGCGTACCCGAGCATTCAGCCCAGACTCACGCGGACACTGTTGCGCGCGCTTTTGGACACGAAGCCGCTCTCGACGCACTACGGCGCGATTAAAGGCTTACACGCGCTCGGTCCGAAAGTGGTGCGAGAGACGGTGATGCCGAACCTTCGCGCATACTTGAACACGCTCGAACCGTTGCTCGAAGCGCCGGCCCCGAGCGATAAGAAAGCGTTCGATGCCATGTCGGAGGAGGAGCGCAACACCACCGTCGCCAAGGAGAAGCTCGCCCACATTCGCCACAGAGACGCGCAGCGCGTGATGAGTGCTTTGCAAGACGCCGTCGGCGCGTGCATCAGAGACGAAGTCGGCGCGGCCGAGGACAAGGCGCGAGAGGCGCGTCTCGCCGATCAACTCATGCGTTGGCATCGCGCGGAGGACGCCGAATACTTTGAGAAGCGAACCGAAGGCGACGCGATGGAGACGGACCGACCCGCCCAACCGTCGCCGAAGACGTCCCCATCTCGACGCGCCGCCAAGGGCAGAGCGAAAGCTGCGGTGAAAAAGGAACCCGAACAATCGAAAAAGGTTGTCCCCAAGGCGGCGCCTCTCGTTCGCGGTCGACGAACGAGACGCGGCACCACGCCGAGCGATGACCTCATGGGAGACGCCACCGCCGCGCAAGTCTCCAACGTCGACGTCTCCGAGACGCACATTTAGAACCGCGACATCGTTCGCCCGGTTGTGAACGATACCACTCACGCATAGGATAAGCGCGCGTCTCTCCCCTTTCACGCGGCGGATCGCGACCTCGACCTCGACGGCGACGGAACGCGCGGCACATCATGACTCTCGGCGTCGCCGCCCGCCACCTCGCGCGCGCGTCGTCCTCGTCGCGCGCGTCCACGAGCGCGCGTCGACGCGACCGTCGCGAACGTTCGCACCGCGTCGCCGCGTCCGCGTCGTCCTCGAACGCCGTCGACGTCCCCGAACGCTCGCCGTGGGGCGTCGAGGTTCTCGACGCGCACGTCAAGTTCCCCACCGCCGACGGCACCGGCGCCGTCCACGCGCTTCGCGGCGCCACGCTTCGCGTGCCCAGAGGTAAACTCTTCATGCTGCTCGGTCCGAACGGGTGCGGGAAGAGCACGATGCTCCGCGCGTTGGCGGGATTGGCGACGCTCGACTCGGGGGAGACGCGCGCGCCGAGACGCAAGGCGTTCGTGTTTCAAAATCCCGATCATCAGGTCATCATGCCCACGGTTGGAGCGGACGTGGCGTTTGGATTGGGATCGAATTCGAGGCTGAGCGAAGAGGAGATGCGCGAGCGCGTCGTCAGAGCGCTGCGAATGGTGAATTTGGACGAGGAAGACGCGTACGAACGGCAGGTGGCGACGCTGAGCGGAGGACAGAAACAGCGCGTCGCCATCGCCGGTGCGCTCGTGGAGGAACCGGAATTGCTGCTGTTGGATGAATTGACGACGTTTTTAGACGAGGCGGATCAGAAAGGGGTGATCGCGGCGGTGAGACGCGCGGTGGACGAAAGCGACGGAGCCGTGACGGCGGTGTGGGTGACGCACCGGCTCGAAGAGCTCGAGCACGCAGACGGCGCCGCGTACATGGAGAACGGTGAGGTCGTCGCGCTGAGAGCCACCGGGAGCGATCTGCGCGAGTACATTCGCGAGAAACAGGAGCGTTACGTCGTTCGATGATGATTTTCTCCTGGTATTGAAATGAAAAAACTTCTCGTCGATTCATCGTAATCAACGTCTCCTCACATCCCCGCGCGCGCGAATCGGACGCCGCGCCGAACATGTCCGAGACGACGAACGTGACCGCGGACGCGTCCGATTTCGACGCGTACGCCATCCTCGAGCTCGAGCAAGGCAAGCTCGCGGACGCCGATGCGATAAAATCCAACTATCGCCGACTCGCCCTCAAGTACCACCCCGATAAGAACGGCGGCGACGCCACGCAGTTTAAGCGCGTCGCGGTGGCGTACAAGATTCTTAGTGATCCGACCAAGCGCGAAGAGTACGATAAGAACGGCGTCGACGGCGTGGACAAGGTGGACATTCTGGACACCGAGATCGACATCAGCGAGGTGGGATTCGCCAACACGCTCGTGGCGTCGATGATTCGTTCGCTCGGCGTGAACATCAAGACGGCGGTGCCGATGAAGGTGTTAGAGAGCGTTCGGAGCGGGAAGGTGGCGATCGCGCGGGTGGACGTTGGGTGTAAGCTGAGCGAGAGCGTGAAAAAAGGGGAGATTCGGATGTTTCGGTGCGCGCTGAGCGAAGACGACGTGCGACGAGGCGTCGTCGTGAGCGTGACGTCGCCGGTGGGGGATAAATTTAAACTGCTCAAGTTTGACGGCGATCGAGAGGTTGGCGGTTTGGAGCTGTCTTTGCAAGAGGTGAGCGCGAAATTTGATAGCGTCAAGCCGAAGCGTTCGCACGCGGGATTTTACTTTACGGGCGCGCAGAGTTTCAACTACGAGCCTCTGAGCGCGGTGAAGATGAGTAAGCTCGAGTCTCGAGATTTGGTCATTTTCCACGCGCTCGATAATTGGACGCCGCGAGAGTGCGTCTCGACGCACGCGGGCGAACATTTTTTCGGCGTGTACGGCGACAACTTTTTTGAAAAGTGCAAATTTGAGTTTGAGGTGTTCACGGTCGGCACCGAGGTCGGAGAGGGGAAAACGTTGGACACGGACGATATTCATATGATAGAGGGTAGGTTGTCTAGAAAGAAGGATGAGTTGATGAAATTCGAGAAGGAGTACTTGGCCGCGAAGGTGGCGTTCGAGAAGGCCGTGTTGCGACATCAACATGAAAACGAAGAAGTGAAGGCTTTGATCGCCGCGAGAGAGGCTGCGTATTGCGCCTTGACGTTGCCGTCGGTGGTGAAGGAGTCGGAGGAATCGGCGATGGGTGGATTCACCATGCCCACAATCGACGCCAACGCGTTCAAGAATTTTTCCTTCGCAAATCCATTCGCCAAATAATGAGAACTCGACCGCATCGCATCGTATGTGTCGTCGTCATTCAGCGTTGTTTGTACAAAAATGAGAGTGTGTTATACTCGCACTTGTAATGAATTACATGTTTCATCGTCTTCGTATGGATTCGTCTTTTTGGAATTCATCGGCGCGCGTTGATTTCGTTCACTCTTTGCGGTGATCACAGAAGTTCAAATTCGTATCGGAAAAGTGTTTCGAGTTGGTGATCTCACACAGAAGACGTTTTGCGACGCGACTTTCGCCGTGTCCGTGAACGCGCATGACGAAGGGCCGCCCGGGTTCGATGGAGTTTCCAAATAAGTCTATGTTCTCTGTAAACTGAGAATCGTCAGATCGCCCCGAATAATCCAACGTGAGCGGCGCGCTGATGCTGTCGAGAACTTTTGAAATCCACGATTCGTCTGCGTCCTCGCTGTCCGAGCTCCACTCGCGATCGATGATTTTCGGGGCAATTGATCCGGGCGTCGCCGTGAGCAAATCGTAAACCAAATCGCCGGTATTTTTTCCCGGCGCGGCATAATCGACCGCCTCCGCGCGCGCGCGAATCGTCCACTCCGCCGTCGATGCGAGTCCCTCGACTCTCTCCTCTTGATGCGCGATGATCTTCTCGATCAATTTCACCTTATCCTCGCCCACCAATGCGCCCCACTCGCGTCGATCCATCGCCGGCGCCTCCGCGCCGACGTCTTCCTCGGCGCCCTTCTTCCACCATCGACGTCGACACATCCCCAACACCGCGTTCACGCACACCAACGCAAGTACGCTCACCACCGTCGTCACGAGTTCGCTCGACGGCGCCGCTGACCGCCACCGTTCGCCTTTTCCGCGTCTCGCCACGCGCGCCGATTTCGCCCGATGCGCGTTCGACGTCGCCATCGCCTCGCTTCGCCACCCGCGTCCCGTTCGATCGCGCACCTCGCACCCGCGCGCGTCCGCCTCGACGTCCACGACCACTCGCTCCCCCGAGATCGGTCGCGCGATGCCGAATCCAAACTGTTTCGTCGTCGTCTGGTCAAACGCGGCACCTCGCCGAATCGGCGCCGCCGCGTCGTCGCACAGACGCACCGCGTGCGTCTCCCCTCCCGCCTCGCACGTCACGCGCGCACAACACCGCGCGCGCGCGCCATCACCCGCTTCGTCTCCGTCCCGCTCGAACGCCACCTCACCGAACACGAGCGATCGCGGCGAGACGAAGCCTCGAAGCGTCGACCGCGGCGATGCGTCCGATGCCATCGTTGACCGCGCGTGCGCGTCCACGCGCGTTGCGGTCGCGCGCGCGGACGCGGCGACGACGAGAATGTAGACTATGGCCGCGTTCGACGCGCGAGACGACGCGCGAGAGACGATGCGCGCGCGCATGCGTCGCGTCGCGTAATGAATCGCAGCACCCCGCTCGGACGCGGCGAACGTCATTACGCGACGACGTGCGACGACGCGCGGGACCATGCCCGCCGCGCCGAGCGGATCGAACGCGACCGCGAGCGATGTGGTCGATGTCGCGGTGGACGTCGACGCGCGCGCGACGCAACGCGCGTTCAGGCTCGCACGCGCGGGCATCAGGTCCATGGTGGAGCGGTACTTTCAAAACAACGCCGCGGCGCAGGCGGCGTGCGCCGAGCTTCTCAAGCGTTCGGGGGCGGATATGAGCGTATACGCGAACGTCGACGCGGTGGTGCGAGAGATTCCGCTCGATCACCTCGCGTTTCGGACGTTCGGGATGGAAGATTTGGGAATCGATGGCGTGTGCGAGATGTTCGAGGCGGCGGGGTACGCGACGGTGTCGGAGGAGGAACACCCGGGCGCCGTGTTGGAATTTCCGGAGAAACACGTGCGCGCGCGATGGATGCGGCCGCCGAGTACGCCGGAAGGGGAGGTGCCGTTGCCGAGAATTTTTGTGAGCGAGTTGGTTGTCGACGAGTGCGAACCGCACCTTCGCGACGCGTTGAAAGAGATCATGTCGCGCGTGCGGAAAGGAGACGTGGTGACGAGCGGGGAGTGGGCCGAGGGACGCAACGCGCGGTGGCAGTTGCCGACGGCTTCGCAGTACGGGCGCGTGCAGCGGTTGAGCGAGTATGCGAGTTGGACGCTGTTGCACGGGTACGCGGTCAACCACGCGGCTGTGAGTTTGTTTCAGTTGAAGAAGAAATATCCCGGCACTCCCGTGCGCAGTTTGGAAGACGTAGAGGAATTGTTCGCGGAGCATCCCATGTTGGGGAAGAGGAGGTGGAACGACGCCGGCGGTAGAATCAAACGTTCGGCCTCCGGAGATCTTTTGCAAAGCTCTCTCATGGCCGAACCGCACAAATTCAATCTTTTCAAGAATGTGGAAAAAGTTCCCGGTCTCTACCACTCCCACGATTTTGAGGAAGTATTCAAGCTTTACTCACTTCCGGGGTCGTACATTGAATTCGTCGAGCGCTTACCTAGACCCGAAAACGCCGACAAGGCGTTTGAAGACTTAGAAGAGGTGGATTTACGCGACGGTTTCGAGTCTGCGAGCGCGAACAAGATTTTCGATTCCACCAGTACTTACAATATAGGCGGGGGTAGTCGATTGGGCGCTGCACACGACGCCGCACAGGGCGCCGCACCGTCACACAGTGCCGAGAAACAACGCAAGTTCAAGCCATCTTCAATGGCGCCAACCGTTGCGGGAGCTGCGTCTGAGGGACGAGGCGCGCAAGCTCCCGCGGGCGCTGACGATGTTGTGATCGATTTGACTTGATTTTAGACAAATGATTTCGTGTAATTAGAACTCTGTAACTACCTTTCCCAAGCTTTTCTCGACTTCGGGGCTTTCCACGTCTCGAACGGAAGCACCACGCAGCTAAGGCAAACCATCGCGAAGAACGAGTAGATGAACACGTCGTATTTGAACAAGTAACCGAGACCGGTCAAATTTTCAATGTTGCCGCCGAAAATATCTCTAACTGCCGTCTCGGCGGCGTACACCGGGAACGCCTGCGCGCAAAATTGGACTATGGACACCGAGCCCAGCATGATGAGCCCCGTGTTGAAAAGCAGCGAGCTCATGTTCGTGCGGCCGAGCTTCATGGGATACAGATCGATCAGCAAGAATTTCAGCCCCAGGCGCGTGTTTCCCTTGATGACGCAGAAGACGAGGTAGAAGCAAAACAACGCGAAGATTGCCACCCCGAGCAACCCCCACAAATTGTCGCACCACATGAAGAACGAGTTCAAAAACGGATGCGCAGCGGGCTTCACGAGCACCGTGAGTATGACGTGTAACACCCAGAAGAAACTCAAGAGCACGCTCAGACCTCCGAGGAATAGCTGCAGATAGTAACCCACCACGGTCATCAACCACGTCGCCTCTCGCGTCTCGCCCTGCGGATACGCCTTCAATAGCTCCTCTTCGTCATCCTCGAGTTGCGAGAGCTTCACCTGGAGCACCTTTAACTCTTTTTTCGTCTTCTTCGAGCGCCCCGTCTCGCGCTGCTCCTTTTGTACGCTCTTGATTTGTTGGTGTATGGTTTGCGCGTCTCTGGCTAAAATGGTGGCGCACCGAATGTATTCGCTTCTCGGAATGACTTTGACCGGTCGGTTCAGGAAACTCTTCACTAAATCGATGGGTAAAGCGACGATGCCGACACCAGCGTAGACGAAGAAAATCATCCAAGACACTATGGACGCCACGGCGATCATGTACACGATAAAGGTGGGTCTCACCGTGAACGTTTCCGTGGTGACTCCCGGTTCAAACGCGCTGCACAAAGTGCCTCCCATCGTCCCCGACGTGATCGAGAAATCCGTCGGCGTCGTCAGCGACGAGGGCAAGGCGATGCACTCGGTCGCCCCACTCAGCGCCGTGTTCCCGATCAACGCCATCCCCGACTCCACGCTCAACATGTCAAACTTTGCCTTGCCTCCAAAATAGTACGCAATCAACATGCTCAAACCTAAAACAACTACTGTCGCCACGCTCCACAGCGACGAGCTCACCAACTTCTTCGCCTGCGTCGCGTCCGAATCCTGCTCGTAATAAAACAACGTCCACGGAATCAACACGAAAATGTACGAAAACATAATCATGTACGTCGCGTACCACATGTCCAACATGGGCAGCGTGTACCGACACGCGCTCTCGATAATCTCCTCCGCGCACGCCGACCTGTTCGCCACGTCCAACGGCAGCAACAACAACGATAACACCGCCATCGTCAACCCGCTGACGACGACAATCTTCGGGAAATACGCCTGATTCCTATCATCCGGATGTTGAAAGTGCACCAACACGTACACGTTGCACGCCAACGCCAACGCCGCGACGATCACCGCGACGACGATTAAAAACCTACGACGACGGCGTCACACATCGAGGTCAGTCACCGCGTCCACGACCGCCCCTTCGTTCGCGCCCTTTCGCTCGCCCGCGCGTCTCACACCGCCGCGCGCGCGCGTTCGGAAGATCCAGCCACCCGTTTCATTTCTCCCGCGCCGCCCCCGCGCGACGCCTCCTCTCCACCCATCGCGCGACGCGCGACGCGCGTGAAAAGAAACCTCGCGCGCGCACCAGTTGTACGTCTCCTTCGCCGGCATGACGGCGCCTCGCGCGCGCGCGTCTCGAGACGCGCCCGGCGCGAGACGAGGCCGAGGCGCGACGTTTCCCACGACGGGTCGTGACTCGACAAGAGTACTTCTCGTATGTGTAAACAGTGTACCGCGAATGTCCCCGCGATGCGTCCCCAACCGTTCTCCTCGCGCGCGCGTCGTCGTCGTCGAGTCGTGAGTGCGCGTCGCGCGGCGATCGCGTCGCGCGGAGACCGAGGGACCGCGGGACGAACGTTTCTCGTCGACGCGCGCGCGAGAGGGCGCGCGCGGCGTCGACGAGAGACGCGAGAGGGGGAATTCGACGCATCGGTGATTCGGATTGGCGCCGAATCGCGCTCGATCGACGCGCGTGAGAGCGCTGAAGAGCGTCGCGCGAGCGCGCGCGAGAGGTGGAGGGACGTGCGAGCGTTTCGTGCGAGCGTCGGTGAGACGCGGTGAGGATGGCGCGAAAGGGGGCGATGGGTGACGAGGGATCGGGGCGCGAGGGGAAGACGCGCGCCGACGACGACGACGCGAGTCGAGGCGATGGAGACGCGGAGGCGCCGTCGACGTTCTCATCGAGGACGATGAACGAGAACGCGGGTCCGCCGCCCTCCGCGTTAGCGGGGGTGGCGATCGATGAGAAGGGATTGCGGCGAGTGAATTCGTGGTTCATGTCGGGGGACGGATACGATTCGCAGGCGTCGGTGGTGTCGGAGGGGTCGTTTAGCGGGAGGAGACGAATCATGGAGGATAAGAGGAAAGAGTTTGGACCGACGGAAGCACTCAAGAAACGTTTGACGTTCAGAGGTGGGTCTAAAGAGAAGGGATTCCGCTCGGACACGTTCGGGTCCAAGCGTCTGGACGAAGAAAGTCGGCAAAATTTGCGCATGATGTTGTGTCATCCTGCGAGCAGATACGCGCGTAATTGGACGGCGATGGTAAACTTTTTGGTTCTTGTCGTCGCGTTCACTGAACCAGCGACTTTGGCGTTCAGAGCAGAACGCTCAAGAAGAGGTCAGTTGTCGTGGAATGAGGCGCTGGAAATCTCCTTCGCCGTCATCTTCATCGTTGATATTTTCATCAACTTTTTCCGTCCCGTCGACAAGTACGGAAGACTTCTGTGGGACATGCGAGTGATCGCCATGAGATACTTCAAGGGTTGGTTCTGGGTCGACATTTTATCAGCCCTTCCGCTCGACTTGATGTTTCTCGGGACGGCGGCGCCAGGATCACCGGGGGCGCGTATTTTGTCGCTGCTAGGATTGCTAAGACTGCTTCGACTATATCGCATCAAGCGCATGATGAGCGAACTCGAAGGCGATCCCAACCTACCGTATTTGTCGTTACTTGGGGTCAAATTCGCGTTACTCATCGCTTTAGCGAGTCATTGGAGCGCATGTACACTTTTTTATCTCGCTCGTCTGCAGTCTTTCGACGAGGACACTTGGGTGTTCGCTACAGATCCAGACCTTCCTATGAAAGCTTTTAGGGATCAGTACACCACCTCACTTTACTGGGCTACGGTAACGCTGACGACTGTCGGTTATGGAGACATTTCTCCCGTCAGCAATCTCGAACGAGGTTGGACAATGGTGATCATGATCATCAACATGGGAGTTACGGCGTACATCTTGGGTAACGTGACGCAACTCGTCACCAAAGAGGATTCGACAATCATGGACTTCCGCGACAATACGAGCGCTTTGCAACGATTCATGCGAAGAAACGATATTCCGGCAGAAATAAGAGCGAAAATCAACGCCCACATTTCGCTTGAGTATGAGATGCGTTGTCGCGACGACGAAGAAGTGCTCAACTTTTGTCCGCCCACCATCCAATCAGAGTTGAGACACGCCATTTATCAAGACTACATAAACGAGTGTCGAGTTTTCCGTCGAGTTTCTGACGTTTTCATTCAGCATTTCCTCGAGTGCATCAAGGTTGAATACTTTCACTCTGGGACGTTGCTCACGTCGAAAGGCTTGGATGCGAATTCGATGTTCTACTTGTGTCTCGGCAAGGTTGACATCGTGAACGAGCGTTACATCGAAGAACCGACGTTAGCTAATAAAATTCAGACTCTTTCGCCGGGAGAGTGGGTCAATATTTGCAGCGTCATTTGCGACAGGACGTGTTTTCACACGAGTGTCGTTCAATCGACGTGTAAAGTGCTTGTTGTTTCGGGAAGTAAGTTGCAAAGTGTACTCAGCAGGTTTCCTCGAGACACGAAGCAGATTTTGCGCACGTTGAAATCTGTTTATGAACTTGAACTCTCCACCACAGGAGGCCCCAAAGAATCCGACTTCAACACACTGTACATGAATTTCGTGCAAGCGCTAAACCAGAAGAGCACAGAACTCTCCGAAAGCGAGCTACACAAACTGAACGTGGCCGCCATGACTGGCGATACGACATCCGTCGAATTGGCCCTTCTGGATGAAGCACAAAACGCGCACCTTGCGGATGGCGCAGGTAAAACACTTCTCATGATGGCTGTTGAAAACAAGCAAATTGATGTGGTTAAATTGCTCTTGAAGCACGGATCAGATCCCAACGTTCTTACAAAGGCTGGCTACTCATCCATGGCGAGCGCTGTATCCGTGGGGAGTCTTCCTTTGGTTAAGATTCTCCAGGCATCAGGCGGTATGTACGCTGCGCCAGACGAACACACCGTTCTTCACTCGGCGGTTTCGCAAGACCAAGTGCAGCGAATTAAATTATTGCTCGCCGCGGGCGTGCACGTCAACAATCAGGACTACCAAGGTAGTACGGCTCTCCACGTCGCGGCGCGAATGGGTTCGAACAGAATCATCCGCACTCTACTGGAATCTGGCTGCGAGGATAATATTCACGACAAGGATGGTCGATTGGCCGAGGACATCGCGCGAATCGCCGGGAATCCTGGAAGCATGAAGCTCTTCAAAGAATTAAAAGCGGTTCGTCGTGCGCAGTCTGGCATTGAAGACAAGTCGAATGTACCCTTAAGTCCATAGATAGTTAACACGGCGAGCATCGCGTCGAGGACATCGGTTCGAGTCGGGACGCGAACCGAGTCCTTGCCGCATAAACACTCTGCTACGATAGATTTGCAACAAAACGTAAATGTCGCTAGAACACGATGCGGTCGAGTGCCCGCGACCTCCGTCCGCGCCTCCGCTCGCGTCGTGCGAGACAGAGACAGGAGAGATCGAGACAGACTCACGAGACGACTCTGAGGACGAGGACGACGCCGTCGCCGTGTTCGAATGGACGATGGCCATCATCGCGATCGTCGGATTTGTCGCCATTGCGTGCGTGTTCGTGGTCGTCGGTGTCTTCGTGACGGATGACGCGGACGAAAGCGTTCTCAAGCGACGATTGGACACTTTCATGCTCATCCGAGGCGTCGCGAAGAACGAGACGAACGAATGATTCGTCGCGTGGTTTGGTTAAATGATCACAATGAATATGCGTTTCTAGATGCGACGCGTCAAGTCTTTCCCGTGAACAGAAGAGAACAGAAGACACCAATCCCCATCGTCGTCGCCAACACTAACCCACCGAAGATGGCGTTTTGTATCATCACCTCTCTCGAACCGTTGCTCGGGATGCACGCTGATTTTAGAATATTCGTCACGTCGAAAATTCTGTGAGAAATGCCGATAAATATGTACGAGCACACCATGAAGTTCAACAGTGGATACCCCGGGAGCAGAGACATGAGCATTTTAGGGCTTCCGTTGGGAACATCCGACGTGGACAGCCAAATATGAAACTGCGCTATGTACGTCTCCAAGGTTACCTTGCCGCAGACGCAGAAAATGTCTATGTGGTTAGCGCGGAGCGTCTTGGTGGCGTTTCGCAGGAGGAAGAAGGCGGTGAGCGGGATCCAACTCGTGTACGGGTGATACATGTTGTACTTGTGTTTGTCCATCGTCATGAACGTGATCCACCACCAGTAAAGCGTTCCGACGGCGAAGGCGACGATGCCGGTTTGGTACATCGCGCGCGCGCGCGTCGGGCGCTCGTCTATCCATTTCATCACCGCGTCGTACGTGGGATGCATGTAAGCGCACAACATGCCGTAGATCCACACGTATCGATCCAGTCCCGAACGGAACTGCCACTCATGCAAGGGTTTAACCTCCGGATGCGCCGGATTGACGTAGCCGAATACAAACGTAAACGGCGCGAAGACTCTACGAAAGAGGCCTGGGATTTCCCATAAACACGCCGACACAACGCCGCACGCCGCCATCTTGATCCATATCCACTTTGGTTCCGCGTTTTTCTCCCGTCCGATCGCCAACGCAAAGTACACAAACAGCGTGAACAGCGTGTGCATGGGACAAATGTAATACAGCATGTAATCGTTCTTCATCACCACGCACGTCACGAAGACAAAGAAATTCAACCGCCACATCATCTGCGCGAACCGCGTCGCCGTGAAATCCTTCTTGACGTAATAATACGAAAAGTTTCCATATCCAGTCATCCACACGTACGCCGCGATGAAGACTCGAATCAGGTTGTACATTTCCCCGGCGTCGAAATAGTGATACAATAAAAACAAAACCTGCATCCATCCCTTCATCTCCTCCGTCTGCTCTCGATGCAACGAGCTCGTCGTCCGCGATTCCTTCAGCGTCACCCTCCACCCGTACGCACCCAACGCCGCGAATATCGACAGCATGAGATCTCTATCGTAACTCTTCTTCGCGTCTCGCACCAACCCCGTGCGATCGCAAAACCAAAACAAAAACATGATCACCCCGAGCTCAGCCCACGCCTGAATCGCCGCTCGACTCGCTCGCAGCGCCTTCGGATCCAACATCAAACACCGCATCGCCGGCGCCACGTACGCGCTCGCACCACCGCGCGCGGCGTTCGAGGATAAACCTCGAGACGCATCCGCGCCGAGAACCACCTCCTCGTCGTCGCTCCTCTTCCCGCGCTCGACATCCTCGGGCGACGCCGCGCGGTCGAGCAAACGCGCACCATCGGACGACGCATCCACCTCACCGCGCGCCGCGCTCGTCGTCGCGGACGCGGGCGTCTTGGCGCCGAATCCTCGAGCCTCGCAGTAGAGCTCGAGCGCGAACGCGACGAAGAGCGTCGCGGCCGCGCCCAGGTGCGCGGACTCGCGAAACATGACGCGCGACACGAGACGAACGGTTCCGTGCGCGGCGCCCTCGCCCTCGGTCCTCCTCCGAGCGCGCGCGACCGCGACGACGATGGGCGTCCGCGTCTGCCGATGCGTTTTTTTTCGTGACGAGGCGACAGAGCCCGCCGCGCGCGTTCGACGAGAGAGACGCGCGCGTTCAAACCGCGCGCGCGCGTGCGAATGTTTCGACGCGCTCGAGACGACGCGAGAGCGCGCGACGCCGACGCCGCGTCCGCGCGCGGGCGTCGAGAGTACGACCGCGCGCGGCAACGGATTGATGATGACGAACGGGACGCGCGCGAACGGGAACGGGAACGGGAACGGGAACGGGAACGCGAGGACGATGACGCGTGGTTCTCGCGATCGGACGGGATGTCGGGACGATTGCGCGCGGCGTACGAGCGCGTGGAGGCGACGGCGAGGGATTACGCGGGGGACCTGACGCGCGCGGCGGACGCGTTGCGAAGAGAAATCGACGCCGAGCGAGCGAGAGAGATGGATGAGATCGAGGAGATGAAGCGAGAGGTGCTGCGAGCGAAGGACTTGTTGGAGCGCGAGCGGTTGGATTTCGACGCGAGGCGAGCGATGCAAGAGGATGAGTTGACGCGCGCGTACGACGCGCTGCGAGACGAGCGAGAGGCGTTTGAACGCGAGCGCTCGCGCGTCGAGGGGGAGAAGATTAAGTTTGAGACCGAGGTCAGGGCGCACGAAAAGTACGCGAAGATCGGGGGATCGATGCGGGGCGGGGCGAGAACGTCGTCGCACGCGCCGAGTCATAGTTTCGCGGGCGAGGACGCGGACGCGAGAGGCTCGGAGGAGCGAGAGAGTCCGCGCGGCGGGGAGGACGAGAAAGTCGCCGCGTGGGTGGACGCGACCGTCAGAGACGCGCCGGGGTTGTCCATGGCGGCGAATCACGAGAATAGGTGGAGAAGGGCAAAGGATAAAGTGGTGACGTTGGCGCACGCGGTGGAGAACGCGTCTCTGACGAAGAAGGCGGAGACGCGCGCCGCCGAGGGAACCATCCCCGAGACCGCGCGCGCGTCCGCGTTCGACGGCTTTGAACTCATCGGGCGCGTTCTTTGTATCGGTGGTTTGGAGCGCGGGAGTGATGCCCCTCTGAACACGGTCGAGTACATGAAGCCGGGGGACGCGAAGACGAACAGTCACGTGAGCTGGAAACCGTTCGCACCCTTGAACACGCCGCGCGCGTACGCCGCGTGCTCGACGACCGCCATCGGTGGGTGCGTCGTCATCGGTGGAAGCGATGGTAACGAAGCGCTGAGGAGCGTGGAGGAATATCGCGAGAGCGTTGGGCAATGGAGAACGGTCGACGCGATGAGCGTGCCGAGAATTTGGTGCTCCTCCGCGATGATCGACGGCGTCACCTTCGCGTGCGGCGGCTACGACGGAGAGTACTATTTACACTCGATGGAGGCTAACAAAACGTTTGGTTCGATCGATTTCGGCGATGCATCCGGTCCCGCTGACGCCGGCGTCGGTTCGCAGCCGTCCTCTTCGTGGGTCACGTGTGCGCCGATGAGCGAGGGCAGGGCCACGCTCGGGGTCACCAATATGGGCGGGAAGCTGTACGCTGTGGGAGGATTCAGCGGCGCGGGGGCCATATTAGACCTGTGTGAAGTGTATGACCCGCGTGCGGACGCGTGGACGACCGGTTGCGCCCTGAAGCACAAACGTCGCGACTTGGGCGTGGCGAGTTTGAGCGCCAGGGGCATGATCGTCGCCGTCGGCGGTCGCGACGAGCGCAGCGTGCTCAATCTAGTCGAAGCGTACGACCCGCGCGAGGCGAAACGTGGATGGCGCGACTTGGCGTCCATGCGATATCGGAGACAGTTGCACGCCACCGTCGTCGACCCGTCCGGCGACGCGTTGTACGCCATAGGCGGTTTCGACGGCGTCGGCGCAATCTCCGCGGTGGAAGTGTACGACGTTCGAGCCGATAAGTGGCGCGAAGTCGCACCATGCTCGACGGCGCGTCTCGGTGTGGTTTCTTGTTGCATTCCCTGATTACGCGCGATGCAGAACGTTGTATTGTGTAGTAACTATTAAAACTTGGTCTTCTTATTCTTCTTATTCGACCGTCACTTTGGCGGTGGCGTGCCCATGCTGAAGACGTCTTTCATCGACGGCCGGCTAGCAAGTTTCGGAGCGGGAGCGTCGGCTGTGACGGTGGACGCCGCGGGTTGGTCGTCGGACAGTTTGACATCCTTCTTCGAAAAGGTTCGTTTCAGCAAGCCGGGATTCGCCGCCTTCTCGGCTTCCTTCCTCGCCTTGGCGGCTTGTTGCTTCGCAAGCTCGGCTTTCATTTGCTTCGATAGGACGGCACCCAAGAGTCCGGTGAGTGAGCGTTCGTTTTCGCGAGAGTGATCATGCTTGGGCACGAGTTTACCGGCCGCTTTCGCGATTTTTCTGGCCGCGCCTCGTTTTTGTATGTCGTGCACGCCTCGACTTCTTTGTTCCGTGAGGGTCGCCTTTTGGCGGAGGTCCGCCGGTATCTCGCTCGGGGGAAGCGCTTCCATATCGAAGTCTCCAGTGGCCACGACTTTTTCGACATCATGTTCTAGCAAGCTCAGATCGTACGCGGCGACTTCGGCCGCGTCCTCGGTTGACATGGATTCCTTTGCGCGCTCCAAGTACGCAGCCAACGCGGCTTCGCGAGTGATGCCGAGTTTATCGGCGTATTCTTGCAAAGAGGTGGCGCAGTGTGAACCCACGGTCGACGTGATGGCGTACACGGGGAGGATAAACAGCGCGCTGTGTAACAACACCAGGAAATCCACGGCGAACAAAATCCACGCCGTTTGCACGCTCATGCCCGCTTGAGACATTAACCAATTCTTATCTTGCCAAAGGCTAAATATCAACATGGATAATGAAATGGCGTTCTCGAATAAGACGAATTGGTACGCCTTGAGCAAGAGGCGCGGGCGACCGAGCCAGAAGAAGTTTTGTGAATCAATCTCTTCGCGCAGTTCGCGTCTTCGCACGGCGGGTGACTTTTCGATGGCGATGTCGCCGTCTTCTTCCTCCTCCAACTCGATGTCGTCGGCGAAACGCTCGTAGGCGGCTTGGGATAAACGCAACGCAACGCTCTCGAGCATGGTACCCACGAAAATCATGATGCCGAGGCACACGAGACCGGCGGGTAAGAAGAGCGCCTCGGGAATGGTCACGAAAACGGTAGCCATGGACCACATCATAACCGTCATACCGATCAGAGAGCTCATGTCTTCCTCCATGGACTCTCGCAGGTAATCATAAAAGTTAAAATCGTGCGTCGCCCCCGTGCGTTCCAAGAAAAGTCGACGCAGAGATAGGTACATTTCCTTGTTCACGCTGAATCGAAACTGCGACCAAAACGCGCGCCACACCAAGTTGGCGACGCCGGTGGAATTCCTAGGATTAATCTTCGGATTCAACGGAAGCACCTTGACGTCGCCCGCCGTCTCCCACTTTCGCCACTGTCGCAGTTTCCACGAGCACACCGACGTGCTGATCGCCACGTACACCACGTGCGTGCACGCCAACAAAAAGATGAAAATGTGCGTCTGGTGCAACACCGTCGCGCTCCACAGCGACTTCTCACCCGCCGGACAGTAATCGTCCCCCGCCGCGGACGCATACTTCACACAAATCTTCAGCAACCCCTCCTGCGCCACCTGCAACAGCAGCGACAGCATCCCGAGCAACATGAGCTCCAACTGCAGGTGCTCGAAGACGTGCAGCAGCGCGCTTCGCTTATTCTTGTGCAACGAGCGCGAGATGGCGAGATTGATCCTCGACAAGACGACGGACAACAGCGCGAGCGCGGCGAAGAGTCCGCCCAACTTGTACCCTTTCGTCTTACTCCATCCGTATCCTCCGCCTCCACCCGCCATGACGACGCGTCACCGGTGCGCGCACGCGCGCGTGCACCCGCGCGTCCTCGTCGCGAACCTCCTCGCGGCGCCCTCCGTCGATGAATCCGTCGCGTAGACCACCGCGCGCGAACGTCCGTCGCCTTCGAGACGGTCCAGACGGTCCAGACGGTCGACACCCCGTCGTCGCGTCCTACTCTGACAACGACGACGCGAATCATCGACGCGAATCGATCGTCCCCGCGCGCGGTGCATTCATCCCGATGCGATGTGTACACGAAGACACACACCACCCAATTCGGTCATGCGGTACACCTTTAACGCTCCTTTACATCTAATACACCCCCCCCC